>Ga0116227_10002384_pt1 | contig 42881 bp, 50 predicted proteins | sample S1TSphgellanicum_FD_89693 | JGI IMG/M metagenome (GOLD analysis project Ga0116227, IMG submission 89693) | Host-associated microbial communities from peat moss isolated from Minnesota, USA - S1T2_Fb - Sphagnum magellanicum MG | ecosystem: Host-associated > Plants > Peat moss > Unclassified... | reverse complement strand
TGCTCGGTATCTGCCTCGGCATGCAGGTGATGCTGGAACACAGCGACGAAAACGGCGGCGTGGCGGCCCTGGGCCTGTTTCCGGGCTCGGTTGTGCGTTTCCCGGATCCGGCTCCCGGCGGTGGCGAACGCCTGAAAGTGCCGCATATGGGCTGGAATCGCGTCAAACAGACGCAAAACCACCCGATCTGGAAAGGCGTGCCGGACGACAGCTGGTTCTATTTCGTGCACAGCTACCACGCTGCGTTGCAGAACCCGGCGCAGGCGCTGGGTACCACCGATTACATCCATCCCTTTGCTTCGGCCATCGCCCGCGACAATATCGTGGCGTTTCAATTCCACCCGGAAAAGAGCCAAGGCGTGGGGATGACCCTGCTGTCCAACTTCGTTAACTGGACCCCCTGATCATGACTGGGCTGGCCGGCGCTTGCCTTGCCAAACTGATTAGGGCAGAGTTTCCTTAACGTCAGGACTTTGCAAAAGTACCCAAAACATCGGTTCCCTCCCGGATTCACATCCCCTTTCCACCTGACTCGCTCCCACACGGCTCATGCTGTTAATCCCCGCGATTGATCTTAAAAATGGCCAGTGCGTCCGCCTGCGCCAAGGCCGTCTCGATGACGTCACCGTTTTTTCCAACGACCCGGTCTCGATGGCCAAGCGATGGGCCGACGAGGGCGCGCAACGTATCCACGTTGTCGATCTCGATGGCGCCTTCAAGGGCGTGCCGGGCAACCTCAAGGCTGTGGAACAGATCGCCGCTGCGGTCAACGTGCCGGTGCAGGTGGGCGGTGGCATCCGTGATGAAGAAACCGTGCAGCGTTATCTCAACGCCGGCGTGCAGTTCGTCATCATCGGCACCAAGGCGGTCAATGCACCGCACTTTTTGCGCGATCTCTGCATCGAGTTCCCCAATCACGTCATGGTCAGCCTTGACGCCAAGGAAGGCCGCCTGGCCCTCAATGGCTGGAGCAAGCTGACCCATCACGACGCCATTGAAATGGCGCAGCACTGCGAACGTGATGGTGTTGCCTCGATCGTTTATACCGACATCGGCCGTGACGGCATGATGGGCGGCTTCAATCACGAAGCCACCAGCAAGCTCGCCGATGCCGTGACCACCCCGGTGTTCGCCAGCGGCGGCGTCAGCACGCTGGACGATATCCGCAAGCTCAAGGAAATCGAGCACACCGGCGTTGCCGGCGCGGTGATCGGCCGTGCGCTGTATGAAAACAGCTTCAGCCTCGCCGAAGCCAACAAGATCGCCAATCCCTGATTCCTAGCCACGCCTGCGCGCGGCTCGTCCCGCGCCAGGCTTTAGCGCGGTATGCCCCATGCTCGCCAAACGCATCATCCCCTGCCTTGATATTGACCGCGGCCGCGTGGTCAAGGGCGTCAAGTTCGAAGAAGTTCGCGACGCGGGCGATCCGGTCGAAGTGGCGCGCCGTTATGACCAGCAGGGTGCCGACGAGCTGGTGTTCCTCGATATCACCGCCAGCTCGGAAGACCGTCCGACGCTGTTTGCGACCGTCGAAGCCGTGGCCCGCGAAATCTACATTCCCCTCACCGTGGGTGGTGGTGTGCGTACCTGTGCCGACGTCCGCGCGCTGCTGACGCGTGGCGCCGACAAGGTCAGCATCAATACCGCGGCTGTTGAGCGCCCTGAATTCGTTTCCGAGGCCGCCGACCGCTATGGCGTGCAGTGCATCGTCGTCGCCGTCGACTCCAAGCGCGTCAACAAGAAGAAGGAAGCGCCGCGCTGGGAAGTGTTCACCCACGGCGGCCGCAAGGCCACCGGCATCGATGCCATCGAATGGGCCGCGAAGATGGTTGAAATGGGCGCCGGCGAACTGCTGCTGACCAGCATGGATCGCGATGGCACCAAGGCCGGTTACGACGTCGAATTCCTCCACGCCGTCAGCGAAGCGGTGCCGGTTCCCATCATCGCCAGCGGCGGCGTCGGCAACCTGGATCACCTTTACGAAGGCTTCGACAAGGGTGGCGCCGATGCCGTCCTGGCCGCCAGCATCTTCCACCAGGGCACCTACACCGTCGGCCAGGCCAAGCAGTTCCTCGCCGAGCACGGCGTGCGCGTCCGCACCTGAGACGCGCGGCGCGCAGACGCCCCCAATGGGTAGTGCGCGACAGGATTTCCTTCGGGATCATCCCTGTAACATTCAAAGCGTTACACTAGCCGCATGAACCCTTCACCGACCGACGTCCTGCTCGACCTGCAGAAAGTGCTGCAGGAGCGCAAGTCTGCGCCCGCTGAAAAATCCTATGCGGCCAGTCTTTATGCCAAGGGCCTCGATACCATCCTGAAAAAGGTGGGCGAGGAATCGGCAGAAACCCTTATTGCCGCCAAGAACCAAGACAGTGCTGCGCTGGTCTATGAAGTGGCAGATCTCTGGTACCACGTGATGGTGCTGCTGGCTTCAAAGGACATTTCGGTTACCGCCGTCACGGATGAACTCGCCCGCCGCATGGGCACATCGGGTCACGCTGAAAAAGCGGCCCGCACCAAATAGTTGAGTTGAGGAGAACACATCATGGGTAGTTTCAGCATCTGGCATTGGTTGATTGTCCTGGGCATCGTCATCCTGGTGTTCGGAACGCGCAAACTGCGCGACGCCGGCGGCGACCTCGGCAGCGCGGTGAAGAATTTCAAGACGGCGATGAAGGAAGGCGAAGCCGAGGGCGACAAGAAAGCCGCCGATCAACTTTCCGACAAGGCCGACCCGAAAGCCTAAACCGCGCATATCGGCGGTATCGCGATGTTCGACTTCAGCTTCGGCGAAATCCTTCTCTGCTTCTTGATTGCGCTGATCGTGCTCGGCCCGCAGCGCCTGCCCGGCGTTGCACGCGCCGTGGGCCGCTGGACCGGGCAAGCCAAGTCCTACATGCGCAATCTTTCAGCCGAGCTTGAGCGTGAAACGCAGTTGGCGGAAATGAAGAAGCAGCTTGAAGAAGTGCAGCGCACCATGCGCGAGCACACCGAAGCGATTCAGAAGGAAGCGCGTGAGAACGCCAATTTCGTGGGCACCGAGCTCAAGGAAATCACCCATGAGACGACGAAGGATCTACCCAAGTCGTGAGTGAAGAGACTACGCAGAGCAGCACCGAGTCACCCAACGGTGGCCCCGAGCAACCGCTGATTGCACACCTGCTGGAACTGCGCTCGCGGTTGATGCGTATTTTCGCCGGCATTTTTGTCTGCTTCATTCCGCTCGCGTATTTCTCCAAGGAAATCTATACCTGGGTCGCGCAGCCGCTGCTGAAGCTGTTGCCACCCGGGTCATCGATGATTGCCACCGAAGTGGCTGCGCCGTTTTTTGCGCCGATCAAGCTCGCGGGCATCTTGGCGATTGCCGTCGCCATGCCGTGGATACTTTTCCAGATCTGGGCTTTTGTCGCCCCTGGCCTGTACAAGAACGAAAAGCGCCTGATTGCCCCGCTGCTCGCGTCCAGCACCCTGTTGTTCTATGCCGGTGTTTCCTTCGCCTACTTCCTGGTGTTGCCGAACGTTTTCCACTTTCTGGTAAGCGTTGCACCGGAAGGCGTGGCGGTGATGACCGACATCAACAAGTACCTCGACTTCATCATGTCGCTGTTCCTCGCCTTTGGCCTGGCGTTTGAAACGCCGGTGGCGATCGTACTGCTGGTGCGCACGGGCTTTGTCACTCCCCAGCAGCTTGCTGCACGACGCGACTACGTCCTGGTCGGCATCTTTGTGGTGGCGGCCATCATGACGCCGCCGGATGTGATGTCGCAGACCCTGCTTGCCGTGCCTGCTTACCTGCTCTATGAACTGGGCATCGTGGTCGCGCGCTGGATGGCGCCGCCAGAAGAGAAGGTTGCCGCAGATTCGCCACCGCGCGAAAACAACGCTGGATAGCGGTTCAGTCATTGTAGGAGCGCCTCTTAGGCGCGATAGTGCCATCGCGCCTAAGAGGCGCTCCTACAGATCACTTTGCGGGTAGCGTTCAAACCATCAAGAATCGGGGGATGACAGGCATGTACTCACTCAAGGGCAAAGTCGCCGTTGTCACGGGCGCGGGTTCCGGTATCGGACGCGCACTGGCACAGCTGCTGGCAGCCAAAGGCTGCACGCTGGCCATCGCAGACATCAATGAAGTCGGCCTGAAGGAAACCGCCGCTTCGCTGCCGACGCCACCGCTGGTGCAGAAGCTCGACGTTGCCGATCGCAACGCCGTCTATGCGTTTGCACAGCGCGTGAAGAATGAACTGGGCACGGCGCACGTCGTGATCAATAACGCAGGCGTTGCCGTTTCGCAGACCGTCGAGAACCTCAGCTACGAGGATTTTGAATGGATCATGGGCATCAACTTCTGGGGCGTGGTCTACGGGACCAAGGCGTTCCTGCCGATGCTCACCGCACAGAACGATGGCGTGATCGTGAATCTCTCCAGCGTGTTTGGCATCATCGCCGTGCCGACGCAGGGTTCGTACAACGCGGCCAAGTTTGCCGTGCGTGGTTTCACCGAAGCGCTGCGCCATGAACTGGCAGACACCGGCGTGAGCGCCATCTGCGTTCATCCCGGCGGCATCAAGACCAATATCGCAGCCACTTCGCGCTTCTATGTCGATCCTTCCGGTGTCAGTGACCGTACAGACGCGGCCGCCTCTTTCGCTCAGATGGCCAAGACCACGCCAGCCCAGGCGGCGCAGACGATTGTTGAGGGCATCGAGAATGGCAAGGTGCGTGTACTGATTGGCGCAGACGCCAGGCTGATCGACATCATCCAGCGCCTGATGCCGGTGAATTACTGGAAGCCGATGAGCGCCTTGATGCGGAGCCTGCGCAAATGAGTGAAGCGGCGGAGCATGAAGCCATCATCGGCAACACCCGCCAGTGGCTGGAGCGTGCGGTCATCGGCCTCAATCTTTGCCCGTTCGCCAAGGCTGTGCATGTGCATGGCCGCATTCGCTATGTGGTGAGCAAGGCCAGGCACATTGATGGATTGCTCGAAGAACTTGAACGCGAACTGCATGCGCTCAGTGAAGCCGATCCGGCCGTCTGTGAAACCACGCTGCTGATACATCCGCAACTGCTGCAGGATTTTCTCGACTACAACGATTTTCTTGAAATCGCCGAAGGCGTTGTCGAAGAACTGGAACTCGATGGCGTGCTGCAGATCGCCAGCTTTCATCCGCAATACCAGTTTGAAGGCACCGAATCCGACGACATCGAGAACTACAGCAACCGCGCGCCGTATCCGATCTTGCACTTGCTGCGTGAAGACAGCATCGAACGCGCGGTCGAGACCTTTCCCGATATCGCCAGCATCTACGAACGCAATGTCCTGACGCTGCGCCAACTGGGGCACGAAGGCTGGAAGAAGTTGCAGATCAATAGCTGAACCGGCGTTACGCGCAGATTACTTCGTGCGCTCCACAACCGTGACCTTGCCGGCGACAAACGTCACGCGCAAGGTGTCGTCGCTGTTGCCGCCGGTGCTGGTGCCTACGCCGGCGCCACCACCAATCCCTGAACCGAAGGTTCCGGCACCGAGGCCAAAGCTGAAGGTGGGGCTGCTCTTGCTGTAGGCCCAGACTTCGGATTCGCCGACAGTGGTTTGCTGTGTGTAACGGCGCGAAGGCTCGCCAACCGCCATGCGCACCTGGTCTTGCGTGAAGCCGACATCGATCTGTCCCGCGCGGATTTTCTGTTGCACGTCGGCGGGATAGGCATCAAACGTATTTTGCTGATCGCTGATGCGTGTGGCGGCGGAGCTGCAGGCCGTGAGCACGACTGCCATCAGCAGGATGGATGCGTGGCGAATGAGGGTCATGGCAGTACTCCGGTCTTGTAACGGGATGTCCTCATGGTGTGTGCTACACCGAGGCAGGTCAATGCGCTTTGCGCAGGCCACTATGACCGCTGGTCGCGCACTTAGGTTTCCAGCCAGAAGGTGACCGGGCCGTTGTTGATGAGTGATACCTGCATGTCGGCGCCAAACACGCCGCTGCCGACCGTCGGGTGTTGCGCGCGTGCGAGTGCAACCAGGGTTTCAAAACGTTCACGTGCGATGGCAGGCGCGGCGGCGCTGGTGAAACTGGCGCGCGTGCCGGAGTTGGTATCGGCAGCGAGGGTGAATTGCGGCACCAGCAGCAGGCCGCCGCGGGTGTCGCGCAGGCTCAGGTTCATCTTGCCCTGCGCGTCGGCGAATACACGGTAGCTCAGCAGGCGCTCCAGCAGACGCGAAGCCTGTGTGGCTTCGTCCCCGGGCTGCACGCCCACTAGCACCAGCAGGCCGGGACCGATTGCCGCGACCTCTTCATTGTTCACATGAACCGCGGCGCGGATGACGCGCTGCAACAAACCGATCATCAGAATATTCCTACAAAGCCTGTCGAAAGTTGACGATGACGTCATCTCTACTGCGGGCAGATACTGGCCCCGTCACGTTGTTGCGGGGTTTCCTTCAACAGCGTGCCACATGGTTTTTCCTCCTCCCAATGCCCGGCCTCGTTAGCCGGGTTATTTTTTATGTACAGGATGTACGGTACCTCCGCGGTCGCATGGATGCGAAAGAGCGGAGGCGTTAGTGCCGAGATACCGTAAATTCCACAGAGCGTACATAAAAGTAGTACTCCAACCTCGCTCGCCACCACATCAAGGCGGCACTGCAACGTGAAAAAGCTCGCCCGCTCCCAATAGGCAAAACAAGCCGCCCATCCGCCCCCATGATACCGGCTAAACTGCACGCCCCCGCCAGATAGAAATTCCCAAATGCATCTCCTGTTCCACGCGCTGGCATGGTTGCCACTGCTCGCGCTTCAAGGTCTTGGCGTCTTTGCGGGTTGGCTTCTGTGGGTTACGCATTCCGGCCGTCGCAAAGTGGCCTTGCGCAATCTCGAGCACTGCATGCCGGAATTGAGCGATGCGGAACGGACGCGCATCGCACGCACGTCCATCGTTAACGAGCTCACCACCTATATCGAAACCGCCCGCATCTGGCTCGGGCCTGGACGCTCGGTGAAAAATGCCGTGCGCGAGTGGCGCGGCATCTCGGCGCTGGATCGTGCATTCGCCAAGGGGAAAGGCGTGATTCTGTTGACCCTGCATCAGGGCGCGTTCGAAGCCGTTGCCATTCCGATGTCGGCCAACTATCCGTTCTACGGGCTCTACAAGCCACAGAAGGGTGCGATCAATGCGCTGTCGTTGATTGGTCGCTGCCGCTTTGGCGGGCAGATGGTCAAGGCTGAAGCCGGCGTGCGCAAAGCGGCGCTGCCGCTGCTGGCGAAAGATTACGGCGTGTACTACATGCCGGATCACGATCCGCCGGAAGGCCGCGGCATCTACGTGCCGTTCATGGGCGTGCTCGCGCATACCCCTACGCTGATTGCTCGCCTGGTGAAGGAATCCGGTTCGCCAGTGGTTTTCATGTTTGGCGAACGCTTGCCGTGGGCCCGCGGCTACATCGCGCATTACTTTGATGCGCCTGAAGCAATCTATGACGCCGATGTTGCGATCTCCACCGAAGCCATGAACCAGGGCCTGGAGATGTGCGTGCGTGCATGCCCTGATCAGTACTGGTGGGGCTACAAGCGCTTTCGTCGCCGTCCTGCGGGCGAACCCAGCTTTTATAAATAATTTTCGCAGCGTGTGCGCTACGTACGCTACACACATCACACGCTGCGCTTATAAAATAAGGACCCATGTACGGGTTCCTACGCATCGCACTCATTCTGTTCGGCGCATTGCCGCTGCCTTTGCTGCACGGCATTGGCTTTGCCATGGGCACGCTGCTGTGGTGCTTGCCCAATAGCCTCAAGCGCAACACGCTTTTGCATCTGCAGCGCTGCATGCCTGAGTTGAGCCCGGCCGAGCGCAATCGCATTGCCCGGCTCAGTCTCATCAATAGCGCCAAGGCCATCGCCGAAGCACCCGCCCTCTGGTTTGGCGCGAAGTGGCGCTTGCGTCACTGGCTGCATGCGCCATCAACGCAGGCACAGATGCGTGAGCTGATGGCCGGCGGCAAGGGTCTCATCCTGCTGTCACCGCATATCGGCGCCTGGGAACTGGCTGGACTGTTCTGCGCGGACAACGGCAGCATCTCTTCGCTCTACAAACCGCAAAAGGGCGTGATGGATGCGCTGATTCTGCTCGGGCGTTCACGCAATGGCGCCAAGCTGGTGCCGACGAGCACAGGCGGCGTGAAGTCGCTCCTGCAGGCGCTGCGGCATGGGGAGATGGTCGGAATCCTGCCGGACCATGATCCGCCGGAACACTCCGGCGGGTTTGCGCCGCTGTTCGGGATTCCGGCACACACCACCACGCTGGTAAGCAAGCTGGCGGCGCGCAATGAAGTGCCGGTCTATTTCATTTACGCCGAACGTTTATCCTGGGGTCGCGGCTTTCGATATCACCTGCGGCAGGCGCCTGTGGCCATCAGCAACCAGGAACTGGGTCTGGTGGCACTCAACGAGGGCGTCGAGCAGGTGATTCGTCATTTGCCGGAACAGTACTGGTGGGGCTACAAACGCTACCGGCGGCAGCCACCGGGTGAGCCCGGTTTCTATGAGCAGCCATGAAGTCGTTGCAGATGCAGATTGTTTTTAATTATAAAATTAAATAAAAGTTACAGATAAAATATAAAGCCGGTTCTTCCTGCGTTCTAACCGTACAATGCCGCGCCGCCAGGGAACTTGCGGCAGCGCCATCAGTCTCTTAACGCGCAACCGTTCCACATCACCAGAAGAAAATATGGATAGCGAAATTCTGATCGAAGCGCGCGGACTCACGCGCCGCTACGGGCCCACCACTGCCGTTTCCGACTTGAACCTGATGTTGCGCAAAGGCGAAATCCTCGGACTGCTCGGCCCCAACGGCGCCGGCAAATCGACGACGATGAAAATGCTCACCGGCAATCTCGCGCCGAGCGCGGGTGAAGCCTTCATCAAAGGCCTCAGCCTTCACGATGCGCCGACCGAAGCCAAGAAGCATCTCGGCTATCTGCCCGAGCAACCGCCGGTTTATCCCGAGCTCACCGTTGATGAATACCTGCGCTACTGCGCCGGCCTGCATGGCATTGCCAAGAAGGATCGCGCAGATGCAGTTGAACAGGCCAAACGGTCCTGCTCGCTCAATGAAGTCAGCGGCCGCCTGATTGGCAATCTCTCCAAGGGTTTCCAGCAGCGCGTGGGCCTGGCGCAGGCCATCATCCACCGTCCGCCGGTGATCGTGCTCGACGAACCGACCGTGGGCCTCGATCCGATCCAGATCCGCGAAATCCGTGCGTTGATTGTCGAGCTGGGCAAATCACACAGCGTGATTCTCTCCAGCCACATCCTGCCGGAAATCCAGGCGGTGTGCTCGCGCGTGATGATCATCAACCGCGGCCGTGCCGTGTATGACCAGCCGGTCATCGCAACGCGCAACGCCAAGATGGAATCGCTGACCATCACGCTCAAGCGCCCACCGGCGCTGGATGCGCTGAACCGCATCGTCGGCATCGCGGGCGTTGAAGACATCGGCGCAGGCCGTTTCCGTCTGTCACTCGCGGGCGGCAACGATCCGCGTGAGGTGATCGTCGATGCGGCCGTCAACAACAACTGGGGCCTGATCGAACTGTCGCCCGAAGTGAAAACGCTGGAAGAAATCTTTGTTGAACTGACCTCCGGCGACGAGCAGGAAAGGAAAGCGGCATGAAAAACATCTTCGCAATCGCCGGCAATGAAGCGCGGCGCATCTTTGTATCGCCGCTGGCCTGGGCGGTGCTCGGCATCGTCCAGCTGATTGTTGGCATCGTGTTCGTGCTGTCCTTGCTGGATTACGCACGCTTCTCCGAACAGGCGGGTGATTCCTTCGGCGTCTCCGACTACATCGGTGGCTCGGTCTTCGGTTTCTCGGTGATCGTGCTGCTGCTGGTGATGCCGCTGATGACCATGCGCCTGTTCGCGGAGGAACGTAAATCCGGTTCGCTGACGCTGCTGTTCTCGGCTCCGGTGTCGCTCACCGAAATCGTGCTGGGCAAGTTCCTCGGTTTGCTGGCTTTCGTGTTCGCCGTGCTCGCGCTGCTGGCCTTGATGCCGCTCTCGCTGGTGCCGGCAACCCATCTTGATCTCGGCCGCATCGTCGCGGGCCTGCTCGGATTGTTCCTGCTGATGTCTGCATTTGGTGCAGCCGGACTGTTCGTGTCCTCGCTGACGCGTGAACCGACCATCGCCGCCGTTGGCAGCTTTGGCCTGCTGCTGGTGATCTGGTTGATGAACATGCTGGCTTTCAACGACAGCATTCCATTCACCTCCGTGTTCAGCTACCTGTCGCTGATTGGCCACTTCGAAAGCCTGCGCCGCGGCATCTTCAGCAGCGCCGACGCCATTTACTACATCCTGTTCACCGCGCTGTTCCTGTGGCTGACCGTGCAACGCCTCGACATGGAACGTAACTAAGAACATCGCCATGACTAAAAAACAAACCCTGATTCAACAAATCTTCAGCGGCGTGCTGTTCATCGCCGTGCTGGTGATGCTGGGCTGGCTGTCGGTTCGCTACAAGGCCGAACTCGACTGGACCGCCGGCAAGCGCAACAGCATTTCGGTGGCCAGCCAGAAGCAGCTCGCTGCAATGGCGGATCCGATCACCTTCACCGCCTTCATTCCGTCGGGTGACGCCGAGGCGCGCAACGGCCTGCAGTTCGATGTGGCGCGTTACCAGCGCTACAAGAAGAATGTCTCGCTGGTGTTCGTTGACCCGAGCGCGCAGCCGCAGAAAGTGCGTGAGCTGAATGTGCAGTCGGCTGGTGAAGTGGTGGTGGAGTATCAAGGCCGTCACGAAAACCTGCATGCGACCACCGAGCCCATCATCACCACGGCGCTGCAGCGCCTGACGTTTGCTGGCGAGCAGTGGGTGGTGTTCCTGCAGGGCCATGGCGAACGCGCGATGGACGATTCCGAAAGCCAGTCCGGTTACGGCAAGTTCGCGGATGCGCTGCGCAGCAAGGGCCTGAAGGTCCAGGCGCTCAACCTCGCCAAGACCGCAAAGATTCCTGACAACACATCAGTCCTTGTGCTGGCCGGCGCGATGCAGGAGCCGCTCGCAGGCGAATCACAATTGCTGCAGGACTACGTCGCCAAGGGCGGCGCATTGCTTTGGCTCAATGACACCGAATCCAAGGCGGATATCGCGCCGCTGGCCAAGGAACTCGCGATCACCTGGCAGAAAGGCGTGGTGATTGATCCGGTCGCGCAGGAATTGCAGCTGCCCGCGGGCTTCTACGTGCCGGGCGGCTATCCGCCGAATCCGATCACGCAGGGCTTCGACCAGTACACGCTGTACCCGCTCGCCGAGTCGGTTTCCGCCAACGAGGGCACTCCGTGGAAAGCGATCCCACTGCTCAACTCCAGCGACCACTCCTGGCTTGAGACCAATCCGGTGATGGGTAGTGAAGTGCAATTTGATGGCAAGGACATCAAGGGCCCGCTGAATGTTGGTCTGACCCTGCTGCGCGATCGCAAGGACGGCACTGGCGCCGATGCCAAGAGCCATTCGCAGCGCATTGCGCTGATTGGCAACGCCAACTTCCTCACCAATACCTATCTCGCACAGCAGGGCAACCAGCAGTTCGGTATCAACGTCGTGCAGTGGCTGGCCTCGCGTGATTCGCAGCTCAACATCGATATTCCGAAGGCACCGGATACCTCGCTCAACATGCCAAGCTGGGCAGTTGCCGCGGTTTCCATAGGCTTCGTCGCCCTGCTGCCCTTGCTGCTGATTGGCTATGGCGTGATGCGTTGGGTTGTGCGTCGCCGGAAATAAATGATGCAACGCCTGACTTTGAATATCGGCTTGGCTGTCGCTGCGCTCGGACTGGGCGCGGCGGTATTCCTTGCGCAGAAGAAGGAAGAGAAAGGTCCGCCACTGACGCCATTTGCGGCGGCGGTATTGGATCACGTTGCGCTGGAACATCCAGGCTCGCCGACAGTGAAACTGGAGCGCAAGGACGGCCGCTGGAAAATCACCGAGCCCGTACAGGTCGAAGCCGATCCTTTTGAAGTGAATGCCTTCATCGATCTGGCCAAGCTCGAAGTGAAGAAGTCGCTGGAGCTCAACGCTGTTTCGCTGAAGGAACTGGGCCTGGATCCGCCTGCGTATGACGTTGTGCTCAACGGACAGAAGCTGGCATTTGGCGCGCAGGAACCGATCCAGTCGCGGCGCTACATCCTTACCAATGGCAAGGTCGCCTTGGTGGATGATCCGCCCGCGGAAGCGCTCGACGCCAATTATTCCGATCTCGTGAGCCGTTCGCTGCTGCCAAGCGGTGCAGCGATCCAGTCGATCGTGATGCCCGGCCTGACCATTGCAAAGTCTGCCGATGAAAAATCATGGGCGCTGACGCCGGATCACCCGGAGGACAGTTCCGATTCGCGTCAGAAGCTGATTGATGCTTGGAGCAATGCCAAGGCGATGTGGAATGCAGCGCTGCCCAAGGAAGGCAGCAAGGGCGACGACGTCACCGTGACCCTCAAGGATGGCACCGCACTGAAATTCGTGGTGACCCAGCGTGATCCGCAATTCGTGATTGCGCGGCCGGATATCGCAGTCAGTTACACGCTATCCAAGCAATTGGTTGATGAGATGCTCAAGCTGAAGGACAAGGACGACAGCGCGGCAGCCAAGGCAGCGAAGCCCTAGTCTCAGCGCCATGTCATCAGTAAAACCCAAGGCCGTGATGGCCTGGAGCGGCGGCAAGGATTCCTCGCTGGCGCTGCATCGGGTGCTGTCACGGGGTCAGTATGAGGTCACGGCCCTGCTGACGACGTTGTCCTCCGAATTCCGCCGCATCAGCATGCACGGTGTGCGTGAGGAACTGCTGGAACAGCAGGCACAGGCCCTGGGTATTCCACTGGTCAAGATGGAAGTGCTGGAGCGCAGCAACATCGCTTACGAGAAAGAGCTGGAGCGACACCTGCGCGACTTCAAGGCGCAGGGTGTCGAGGCGATCATCTTCGGCGACATTCATCTTGCCGATCTGCGCGCCTACCGCGAAACCATTCTTGAGCGCGTCGGCCTGAAAGGCGTCTTTCCGCTGTGGCAGGAATCTCCGCAAGGCCTGCTGGCAGAATTCTTCTCGAAAAATTTTCGCTCGGTTACCTGCTGCATCGATGCGCAGAAACTGGGTGAAGAACACGTTGGACGATTGCTGGATGCGGACTTCGTGAAGTCACTACCCGCGGGCGTCGACGTCTGTGGCGAGAACGGCGAATACCATTCTTATTGCTTTGATGGCCCGATTTTCCAGCGGCCGGTGGCTTACCGGTTGGGCGAGAAACAGTTTCGTCCCTTGCAGCTGAATCCGACGGGGGACGCGCCGGTCAGTAGTACGCCCGGCTTCTGGTTCTGTGATCTCTTACCGGCCTGAGGCCAGATAGGCTATCGTCGCGCTACAGAATTTAGCAGCCCGCGGCCATGCCTGAATTACCCGAAGTAGAAACCGTCCGACGCGGCATCGAGCCGCATGTCATCGGGCGCAAGATCGTCAACGTTACCGTGCGTGACCGGCGCCTGCGCTGGCCGATTCCGGCGAATCTTTCGCAATGGCTGCTTGGCAAGAAAGTCAGCGGCACTTCGCGGCGCGGCAAATACCTGATGCTGCAGTTCAAAGAGGGCGATCGCCTGATCATCCATCTGGGCATGTCCGGCCGCCTGTTCGTGCTCAAGCCCGGGCACCCGCTGAAGAAGCATGATCATGTGGATATCGAACTCTCGGGCGGTGTCATGCTGCGCTTCAATGATCCGCGCCGTTTCGGCGCGATCCTGCCCTGGCCTGCGGATGAAAAAAGACATGTGCTGATTGACGGCATGGGACCTGAACCGTTCACCGAAGCATTCAATGGCGACTACCTGTTCGAGCTTTCGCGCGGTCGCAGTGCGCCGGTGAAGAACTTCATCATGGATGGCAGTGTCGTGGTCGGCGCGGGAAACATCTACGCCGCAGAATCGCTGTTCCGTTCCGGCATCCGTCCCGCCAAGGCCGCAGGAAAAGTGACACGGGCACAGTACCAAGTGCTGGCGAAGCACATTCGCGAAGTATTGGGCGAGGCGATCAAGCGGGGTGGCACCACCTTGAAGGATTTTGCCGGCGCTGATGGTGCGCCCGGCTACTTCCAGCAAAAACTTTTTGTGTACGGACGTGAAGGTGAACCTTGCCTGGTTTGCAAGACAACGATCAAATGCACGGTGATCGGACAGCGCTCCAGTTTCTATTGCCCAAGCTGTCAAAAATAAGCTGTTCGATTTGTAGGGTGGGTAGAGCGCAGCGAAACCCACCGTGCTGGCAGTGAACAAAAGCCGGTGGGTGATCACCCACCCTACAAAGGCAGCGCGCTAGAATTTATTCAAACCCATTGGCTTAAAGGGAATTTCATGTCGTCAGTCCTCGCACAACCGTTCAAACTCCCCTGCGGCGTCACGTTGCCGAATCGTCTGTGCAAGACCGCGATGACGGAAGGGCTTGCCGACGAGCATTTGCGCGCCACCGGCCGCCATGTCGAGCTGTATCGGCGCTGGGCCGAAGGCGGCGCAGGTTTGCTGATCACCGGCAACGTGATGATTGACCGCCGCGTGCTGGAGCGTCCGGGCAATGTCGCCATCGACAACAACGATGGCATTGAACAGCTGAAGGCCTGGGCCAAGGCCGGTACCAGCAATGGCAACCATCTGTGGATGCAGATTTCACACGCGGGCCGCCAGTCGCCGCGTTATGTCACCGGCCAGCCGATGGGGCCTTCTGCGGTGCAGCTGGAGATGCTCGGCAACTACGCGCGTCCGCGCGCGCTGAAGGAAGAAGAGATCCTCGACTTCATCCAGCGCTTCGCACGCGTAGCAGTCGTTGCGAAAGAGACGGGATTCACCGGCGTGCAGATTCATTCCGCGCACGGTTACCTGCTGTCGAGTTTCCTTTCACCGATCACCAACCAGCGCACCGACCAATGGGGTGGCAGCCTGGAGAATCGCGCGCGCATGCTAATTGAAACCATACGTGCGACGCGCAAAGCCGTCGGCCCTGATTTCCCGATTGGTGTGAAGCTCAACTCTGACGATTTCCGTAAAGGCGGCTTCAATCACGAAGATTGCCTCAAGGTGGTCGAATGGCTGAACCACGAGAGCGTCGACCTGCTCGAAATCTCCGGCGGTACCTACGAGCAGCCGCGCCTGCTCGGTTTTGATGGCAAGGCCGAATCAAAAGCCGTCGAGCCGCAGCGCGAAAGCACCAAGAAGCGTGAGGCCTATTTCCTCGAGTACGCCGTGGCGATCCGCAAGATCGCGAAGATGCCCTTGATGGTCGTCGGTGGTTTCCGTACACGCGCGGCGATGGAAGCGACGCTCGATGCGGGCGAGTGCGATGTGATTGGACTCGCGCGTCCGCTGTGCACGCATGCGGATGTGCCACGCCAGCTGATCTCCGGCGCGATGATAGTGGCGCCTGCGTTCGAGAAGACACTCAAGCTCGGGCCTGGAAAATTGTTCTCCGGCGTGAGCCCGGTGTTCCTGTTCAAGATCCTGCACGTGCTCGGCACCCAGGGTTGGTACTACCAGCAACTCGCGCACATGGCCGATGGCGGCCGCGAACCGCTCAAGCGCGGCGTGCTCAAGGCTTTTGTTCTTTACCTGTGGGACGAGTACACGACGGCATTCCGCATGCGTCGTGCGCGCAGCAAAAGCTGAATGGTAGGGTGGGTGATAACCCACCGTCTTGCCCGTGGAGAAACGGTGGGTTATCACCCACCCTACGTCAGTTCAATTGAGCGCGGACGGCACCGCAAGCCGGAACGCATCAATGATGGCATCGAACTGCGCGCCATTTTCCGTCGTCATCTGGAAGCTGCCGTGCATGGTGCCGACCGGCGTGCCCAGCGGACAGCCGCTGGTGTACTGGAATTCTTCACCGGACTTGAGCGTGGGCTGATAGCCGACCACGCCAGGGCCGCGCACTTCATCCACCTTGCCTTCGCCATTGGTGATTACCCAGTGGCGTGAAAGCAGCTGCACGGTTTCCGTGCCTTCGTTGCGGATGGTGATGTGATACGCGAACAGATACTGACTCTCGGCCGGCTCAGACTGCTCTGGCACGTAGCGTGGCTGCACGATGATGCGCACGCCCTTGGTGAGAGTGTTGGACACGGCTCAGAACATTCCGGTCTGGAGGCGCGCCGCTTCGGACATCATGTCCTGTGTCCAGGGTGGATCGAACACCAGCTCGACATCGGTCTCGGTGATCGTCGGCAATGCAGATACCTTGCTCTTCACGTCATTGACCAGCACATCGCCCATGCCGCAGCCGGGCGCGGTGAGAGTCATCGTGATCACCGCCTTGCGATTGCCGTCTTCCAGCGTCGAAACCTTGCAGCTGTAGATCAGGCCGAGCTCGACGATGTTGATCGGGATTTCCGGGTCGTAGCAGGTCTTCAGCGCTTCCCAGACCGCGGCTTCGAGTTCGGCCTCGCTGGCGTTCTCGGGTACTTCCGGCGCCAGCGTCACGGTCTTGCCGATGGCGTCGGCGTCCTTGCCGTCGATGCGGAACAGGTGGCCTTCCACCTGCACGGTGAAACTGCCGCCGAGGGCCTGCGTGATCTGCGCCTGCGCGCCTTCCGGCAGCTCGACCTTGGTCCCAGCCGGGATGAGGACGCCGATGACATCTCGCGTCAGGCTAACCGTTTCGTTGGAATGACCCATGGGGAACGCAATGCAACCATGCTGAATAAAGCGGGAACCAATTTTAAACCCCTACAGTCCTTAACGCACCTTATGCTTTAATTCCGTACTGATTCACCCCGGAGAAACCCCATGAAACCTGCCGTATTGCTGCTGCCTTTGATGCTTTTGACCTCTGTTGCCCATGCCGATGACGCCGCCGCCAACCGCCGCAACATCAATGTTTCCGGGCAGGGCGAGGTCAGCGTGGCGCCGGACCGGGCGCGGCTTTCGCTGGGAGTCGAGGCTTCCAATGTCGAACTCAAGGCTGCTGAAGCGTCGGTGAACAAGGTGGTGCGGGCGTACCTGGCGGAAGCCAAGACGCTGGGCCTGAAGGAAGAACAGATTTCCACCGCCGGCGTCACCATCAATCCCGAATACGTCTGGGATGAGAAAACCAAGCGCCAAGTCTTCACCGGCTACAAGGCCAACCGCCAGATCGAGCTGCGCGTGGACGATCTCACCGTCATCGGCGACCTGATCCTGCGCGCGACCAAGGTTGGCGTGAACCAGGTCAATCCGCCGGTGCTGGAATCCAGCAAGGCCAAGGAGCTGACCCGCCAGGCCCTGATCAAGGCCACCGAAGATGCGCGCTCCAAGGCGCAGTTGCTGGCCGATACGCTCAACGTAAAGCTGGGCGCCGTGCGCAACATCACCGCCAACGATTTCGTCCCGCAGCCGATGATGTACAAGGTGGCCCAGATGCGTTCCGCCGCGGCGGATATGGGCGGCAACGAGGAAATGGGTTTCTCGGGCGGCCTGATCAAGTACAACGCCTCGGTGAATGCGGAGTTTGATCTGGTAGCGCCATAAGCCCTGCCAGATATTGAAGACGAAATGGCATGGAAGTCCTAAAGACTTTCGCGCTTTTCACGCTGACCGCCGTCGCGGAAATCGTCGGCTGCTATCTGCCGTATCTTTGGCTCAAGCAGGGCCGCAGCGCGTGGCTGCTGGTGCCAGCGGCCTTCAGCCTCGCGGCGTTTGCATGGCTGCTGACCTTGCATCCCAATGCGGCCGGCCGTGTTTATGCCGCCTATGGCGGCGTTTACATCGGCGTCGCGCTGGCCTGGCTATGGGCGGTGGATTCGGTTCGCCCGACCGTGACCGATGTCGTTGGTGTCGCAGTGTGCCTGCTCGGCATGGCCATCATCATGTTCGGGCCGCGTCAGGCCTGAGCAGCGCCGTAGGGTGCGCCGCGCACCCCCTACGGTCGTTAAAGCGGGTAGGTTTTCATGGGGGATGCGGTTTCCCCCGATTGTGGGATAATCCACCACTTTCCTCCCGCCTTGGGTAGTGGAAGTGGCCGCAAAAAAGCAGATTTCAGTTGGCGTCATCATGGGTTCCCGTTCCGACTGGGAAACGATGGCGCACGCCGTCCAGATCCTTGAAGACCTCAAGGTTCCCTACGAAGCGCGCGTGGTTTCCGCGCACCGTACTCCCGACCTCCTGTTCGACTACGCCGAAAAGGCCGAAGCACGCGGCATCAAGGTGATCATCGCCGGTGCAGGCGGTGCAGCCCATTTGCCGGGCATGTGCGCAGCCAAGACCGCGCTGCCGGTGCTGGGCGTGCCGGTGCAGTCCAAGGCGCTCAACGGGCTCGACTCCCTGCTTTCCATCGTGCAGATGCCCGCGGGCATCCCGGTCGCCACCTTGGCGATTGGCCGCGCGGGTGCGACCAATGCCGGCCTGCTGGCTGCGGCCATCCTGGCGACGACCGACAAGGCCCTGGCCAAGCGCCTCGCCAAGTTCCGCGCCGACCAGACGGCCAAAGTTCTCAACGACGAGCCCCTGAAGCTGCCATGAAAATCGGTATTTTGGGTGCGGGCCAGCTTGGACGAATGCTGGCTCTGGCGGGGTATCCCCTCGATTTCGATTTCGTGTTCCTCGATCCGGCCACCGAAGCCTGCGCTGCGCCGCTGGGTGAGCACATCCACGCCGAGTACAACGACGAACGCGCGCTCGCCGAGTTCTGCGTGTCGGTCGATGTCGCCACCTATGAATTTGAAAACGTGCCAGCGCATACCGCCGAGTTCGTTGCGGCGCGCATTCCGCTGCTGCCTGCGGCCAAGGCGCTGACCGCAGGCCAGGATCGTCTCTCCGAAAAGCAGATGTTCGACAAGCTTGGCGTGCCGGTGCCGCGCTACATGCCGGTCGCCACTCGCGAGGCGCTGGATTTTGCAGTGAAGGCGACGGGCCTGCCCGCCGTGCTCAAGACCCGCCGCATGGGTTACGACGGCAAGGGCCAGGCCGTGCTGCGCAAGCCGGAAGACCTCGACGCCGCATGGGATCGCATCGGCGGCCAGCCGCTGATTCTCGAAGCCTTCGTGCCTTTCGAGCGCGAGATTTCCTGCATTGCCGTGCGTGGCAAGGACGGCGGCATGGCGTTCTACAACGTCGTCGAGAACGTCCATCGCGATGGCATCCTGCGCACTGCGACGCCGCGTGCGAATGACCCTTTGCAGGGTGAGGCCGAGGACTACGCCCGCCGCGTCGCCGAGCATCTCGACTACGTCGGCGTGATGGCGTTTGAATTCTTTGTCGCTGGCGGGCGCCTGCTCGCCAATGAAATCGCGCCGCGCGTGCACAACTCCGGTCACTGGACAATCGAAGGCGCGGTCTGCTCGCAGTTTGAAAACCACCTGCGCGCGATTGCCGGCCTGCCGCTGGGTTCAACCGCGCTGCGCACCCACTGCGTGATGGTGAACTTCATCGGCGATGTGCCAAGCAACATGGACATGGCGGCGATTCCGGATCTGCACATCCACCATTACGGCAAAACGCCGAAGCCGCAGCGCAAGGTCGGTCACGCCACCCTGCTGGCCACCAGCGAGGCCCTGCTGCAGGAGCAGCTGGCCAGGCTCAACGTTCTGGTTGCAAAGAGCGAGCGCTGATCCAGACGTTGTTTAGTGCACCGGCACGCTGATATTCGGCACCGGCGCTATAGCGGGCAAACCCATGTTTCCGGTATTCGGCAGGCCAGGTGTGGCGGGCACCGCGGTATCGGGCGCTTGTGGCAACTGCGGCAGTTGCTGCAACTGCTCAAAGCGTTTGCGCAGGATGAGTTGCTGGCTCATCGGCAATTGGCCAAAGTTCTTCTGCGCCTGTTGTAGTTTCAGACGCTGCTCCGGCGTCATTCTGCGGTATTCATCGCGCTTGGCCAGGGTCTCGGCCTGCTCCTGCGGTGACAGCGTTTTCCAGAATTCCAGCCGTTGCTGCGCTTCGGCGCGTTGTTGCGGCGTCATCGCCGACCAGCGCGCGGCGCCCAATGCCAGTTTTTCCTGACGTGCCGAAGGCAGCGTGGCCCAGTCTTTTTGCATGGGGGCGAGCACGGCTTGCTGCGCCGGGCTCAGGCTGTTCCAGTCCACGGCGGCATGGGCGACGGTGCAGCCGCCCATCAAAATCAACAGGGCGAGGGTCTTAACGTTCATTCCGGGGCTCCCGTTTTTGAGACGGCGGGGTCGCATGTCCAAGCGAGGGCAGTGGGGCTTCAGCATATTTGGGGTCCAATATCAGCCGGGCTTCAGGCTCCGACCAGTCAGCGATGAATTCGAGCAATTCGACGGTAGGCGTCACAGCCTGCCTGGCCTGCGGATTCGCGGCAGCGGTACTCACGCCGGCGGCGAACAGCAGAGCTTCAAGCATGCGGCCGTTCCTTTTCCAGCCATTGGTAGAACTCCAGGTCACGATAGAACGCCGGGCTCATGTCGTCGGTCAGCAAATCAAGCGTGTCGACGCCTTGTGCATTGGCAATCGCCGGGGCCGCTATGGTCTGTGGTTGCGGGCGCAGCACCATGACCGCGAGCGCAATCGCAGCAAAAGCGCCCGCGGGCACGAGCAGGCGGCGGGCCATCGCGGGCTTTGCGGCGACACTTAAAGCGTGCTGGCGCGCAGCGGCGAGCCTTTGGGCCGTATCACTGTCGACGGCCTCCGACTGCCTCAAGGTCTTCGCCGCGGCGCGTGCCAGCGCGAGATCATCCGGATGGTCTTCTTGACTCATGGCCATACTCCTTTCAATTGCTCCCGCAGGTTTGCGAGCGCACGGAACAGGTGGGTTTTCACGCTGCCCTCCGAACAACCCATCGCCTGCGCGGTTTCTTCCACGCTCAGGCCCTGCCAGATACGCAGGTCAAATGCCTCGCGCTGCCGGTTGGGCAGTTGTCGCAAGGCGGCTTCCAGTGCGTGCAGCGCCTGGTTGCGTTGCAGCAGGTCGGCGCCGGTAGGGTGATGATCTGGCTGATGCTCGCTGGACTCATCATCGTCTACCCCTTCGCTGGGGGTGCGCCAGAAAAAGATCCGGTTGCGCACCATTTGGCGCCGCCGCCAGTCCCGGATCTTGTTTTCGACAATCCGGTAAAACAGCATCGGCCATTCCTGCGGGTCGTGCTGCGCGTATTTTCGCGCCAGCTGGACCATGGCTTCCTGCACAATGTCCAGGGCTTCGTCCCGATCCCGCGTCACAATTTCTGCCATGCGCAGCGCACGACGCTCCGCGCCGGCGAGAAAGGCTTCAAATTCGGGGTGAGATGGATTCACCACAACAGTTTAGCCTGCATAATCAACGCAACTGAGTGGTTTTGGTTTACCGACCCGCTTGAGGGCGACTGAAAATCTTATGCACAGTTGTCCTGCCTCATGAATGGCTGCAGGGGTCAAGCAAATTCTGACGAGTTACTTTAAGAGTCAATTTTAATTTAATGTTTTTAAAAGAATTTTTATCAATGTATCTCTCGGACGGAATTTTGACGCAAATGACGTCAATGACGGCACGACCTGCGCATTTGAACTATCCCCACGGTTATCCACAGGTTCGGCGGTGAAACTCCTGGTTGCCGCCATCGCGGTTCCTGCGCCGCTTTACCGGCTATTTGATTACCGGATACCGGACTCAGCCGGGCATGTCCTGGTGCCGGGTTTGCGGGTGCGGGTTCCGTTTGGCCGCCGTCGTCTGGTGGGGGTGGTGGCCGAGGCGCCGCGTGAGATCGAAACCGATGGCCGCGATTACAAGTTCATCGAGGCGGTACTGGATCAGGTCCCGGTATTCCCGGCGGATCTGTGGGCGCTGTGCCGTTGGGCCGCTGACTATTATCAGTATCCGCTGGGTGAGGTGCTGTCTGCCGCCCTGCCGGGGCCCCTGCGCCGTGGCGATGACGTAGAAATCCGCCGCCAGAACATTCTCCATCTCAGTGAGTCCGGCCATGCCGCGCTCGAAACCCTGCCGGCCCGAGCTCACGCGCAACGGGCGCTGCTGCAGCAATTGATCACCACGCCCTGCACCCGCGCCCAGTTATTGGAGCTGTTGCCCAAAGCCGCCGCCAATCTGCGCAAGGCCATGGAAATGGGCTGGCTGATGGAAGTGCCGGTGACGGTGCCTGAGTGTGTGAGCGGCGCCGCGCTGGCTGCAACGCCGGAGCAGGCCGCCGTCATCGAGGCACTGCGCGCATCGGCCAAAGGTTTTTCCGCCAGTCTGCTGGAAGGCGTGACCGGCAGCGGCAAGACCGAGGTTTACCTGCAACTCGCCGCCGACGCCGTGGCGCGCGGCGAACAGGTGCTGGTGCTGGTGCCGGAAATCGGCCTGACCCCGCAGCTGCTCGCCCGCTTCAAGGAGCGCTTCGGTGCTGGCGTCGCCAGTTTTCATTCCGGCATGAGCGAGAACGAACGCGCCGATGCCTGGTTGCGCGCGCGCGAAGGCGAGGTGCGCATCGTCATCGGCACGCGCTCGGCCGTCTTCGTGCCTTTCGCCAGGCTTGGCCTGCTGGTGATTGATGAAGAGCATGATGCTTCGTTCAAGCAGCAGGACAGCTTCCGCTATTCCGCACGCGATCTGGCGATCCTGCGTGCCCAGCGTCTGGAAATTCCGGTGCTGCTCGGCAGCGCAACGCCGTCGCTGGAGACCTTGCACAACGCCCGCAGTGGACGTTACCGCCATCTGAAGCTGGCCAGTCGCGTGCAGCAAAGTGCGCCGCCGAAAATTCGCGCGCTCGATGTGCGCACGCGCGGACTGGATCATGGTTTGTCGGCGCCCCTGTTTGAAGCGATTGAGCGGCATCTGAGCGCGGGCGGCCAGGCCCTGCTGTTCATCAATCGCCGTGGCTTTGCGCCGGTGTTGCTATGCCACGACTGCGGCTGGAGCGCGCCCTGCCTGCGTTGTGATGCACACATGACCCTGCATCGAGGGCGCGGGCGCTTGATCTGCCACCACTGCGGTGCGCAGCAAAAGGCGCCGGTGACCTGTCCTTCCTGCGAATCAAAAAGCCTGGTGCCGGTAGGACAGGGCACCGAGCGTGTGGAAGAAGCTTTGCGTGCAAAATTTCCGGACAAGCGTGTCGAGCGTTTTGACTCTGATCGCCTGCGTCGCGCGGGTGAACTGGAGCGCCTGCTCGCAGACATTCGCAGCGGCGAGATCCATATCCTCGTCGGCACCCAGATTCTTGCCAAGGGCCATGACTTCGCAGGCCTCACCCTGGTCGGCATCATCAGCGCAGACCAGGCCCTGTATGGCACCGACTTCCGCGCCATCGAACGCATGGGCCAGATGGTGACGCAGGTGGCGGGTCGCGCCGGGCGTGGCGCGCAGCAGGGCGAGGTGATTTTGCAGACGCACGAGCCAGAGCATCCCTTGCTGCGCACCTTGGTCGATGGTGGATACAGCGCCTTGAGTGATGCCTTGCTTGAAGAGCGCCGCATGGCGGGCCTGCCGCCGTTTTCGCATCTGGCACTGCTGCGTGCAGAAGCGACGCAAGCCGACGCCCCGCTGCGTTTTCTCAACGAAGCGCGTCAGCTGATGTCAGTGGAAAGCGAAGGCGTGCAGATTTCCGACGCCATTCCCGCAACCATGGAAAAACGCGCGGGCAATACGCGTGCGCAACTGTTGCTGCAATCCTCCAGCCGCGCAGCGCTGCAGCGGCGCCTGTCGGCGTGGGTGGTGCAGTTCGACAGTTTGCCTTCGGCGCGGCAGGTGCGCTGGTCGCTGGATGTGGACCCGGGCGACCTGTATTAGCGCTTCAGCGAATCAGCCCAGGTAGCCCGGCAGGTCTTTTGCCGCTGCGCTGTGCGCCAGCGCAACGGCTTTGTGCACCGCCTCTTCAAAACCGGTATCGCCGCTCGGAATATTGATGCGCGCGCGGAAAAAATTGGCCCATGCAAATTCGGTGAAAGGTGTTGTGCTTTTCTTGTAGGCGCCGGCGTTGCGGGCGTAGGCGGCGAGGCTGCGATAGGGGTCATCCATCAGCTTGGAGATATGCGCAGGCAATGCCGAGCAGGGCAGCGTCTTGCCTTGGGCGTCATGCGGGTAAACCCACTGGCGCTTATCCATCTCGGCCCAGAACGCAGCGCCTTCAAGCTTGGAAAGATCGGCGACGGTTTCGGCCCAGGCGTGTTCAAAGCCGTCATCCCACAAGGCGCGCGCGAGATGGTGATGGTCGATGGGGAACAGGTTCTTGCCGGGCCCCAGCACCACCGGGATCGGATGCTTCTGCAAATACTCGTGACGCTCGTCCTTGGACATCTTGGCCATCTCGGTCTGTTTGTCGATGACCTCACGCATGCCAACGGTGATCTGCGTGGGGTGGAGATCGGCGACCTTGATTTTTTCTGCGGCGGACATCGTGTTCAATCCTGAGCGCGGGTGTTGCCAGAGTGTAGCCAGTGTGTCGCCATTTGGGTGCTGGCGGCAGCAACAGTGCTGCGATAAGGTTGCGCCCATGACGCCAGAAGCCTTCACACAATATTTACATCGCGAAATTCCGCTGACGGCGGCGATGAGTGTCCGCGTGCTTCGCAGTGAGGCTGGTGAAGTGGAAATCAGCGCGCCGCTGGCGCCGAACAGGAATCTCCATGGCACTGCGTTCGCCGGCAGTCTTGCAACCCTGGGATTGATCAGCGGCTGGGTGGTGCTGGATCGCGCTTTGCACGATGCGGACCTGAAGACGCATCTGGTTGCGCAGAAGAACGAATGTGTTTTCCACGCGCCCGCCACGCAGGAGCTGCGCGCGATCGCGCGGATCCCTGCAGATGAGTGGACAAAATTCCTGAATGCGCTGCGCAGCAAAGGCCGCGCGCGCATCAGCGTGATCACTGAAATCAAGGCTGGCGCTACACTGGCCGTCACCCACACCGGCACTTACGCAGCGAAACAATGAGCAGCCCATTCTTCAAATTCTGTCCGCGTTGCGGCCATGCGATGGCGACGCAGCATCATGGCGGCCTTGATCGTCAGGCCTGTACCAATATTCCGGCCTGTGGCTACGTGCATTGGGACAATCCGGTGCCGGTGGTCGCGGCGATTGTCGAGCACGAAGGCGACATCATTCTGGCGCGCAATGTCGCATGGCCCGGAAATTTCTTTGCCCTGATCACCGGCTATCTGGAAAAGAATGATCCATCGCCGGAAATCGGCGTGCAGCGTGAAGTGAAGGAAGAACTGAATCTGGATGCGCAGTCCGTCAGCTTCGTCGGCCACTATCCGTTTGCGCGGCAAAACCAGCTGATCATCGCGTACCACGTCGTCGCCACTGGCGAGATCAAGCTCAATGAAGAGCTCGCCGAATATCGTCGCGTGGCCCCTTCAACGGCGCAGTACTGGCCGGCGGCGACGGGCCTTGCCTTGCGCGACTGGCTGGTCAGCCAGGGACACCAGCCAACGGCACTGGAGTTTCGCTAGGTCCTTCCGCGTGCCAGCTGTCGCGTCAGCGCCAGCAGGTTGCGCAGGTGCGGGGCGTCCTGGTCTTCCTTTCTATACAGCAGGCTCAGTCGCGCCTTGGGTGCTGGCGCGTGGATGGGCCGATAGGTCACACCTTCGATATTGGCCTGCTGCATTGACGCCGGAACAATCGAAACGCCGAGGCCCGCAGCGACCAGGTTGACGATGGAAGTGACCTGCGATGTTTCCTGCACGATGCGCGGCGAAAATCCCGCTTTGCGGCAGGCCCCGATGATCTCGTCATGAAGGCCGGCGCCAACAGCGTGCGGAAATAGCACGAAGGGTTCGATCGAGAGCGCCAGCAAGGGCACGCGCGCACGTGCGCTGAGTGGATGGCCTGCCGGTAGCGCGACCAGCATTTCCTCGTCCAGCAAGGGCTCCGCGCACAGGGCGCGATCCATTTCGAGCAAGGGACGCACAAAGGCCATGTCGACGGTCTGGTTGCGCACGGCGGCGGCCAGTCCCGGCGTCGATTTTTCCTCAAGCGTGAGCGCGACGTTGGGATAGCGCTTGCGGAATTCGCGGATGACTTGCGGTATCAAACTGTGAAATGGCGCCGAGTTGATCATGCCGACGCGGATGCGACCCTGTTCACCGCGCGCGACACGGCGTGCACGCTCGGTGGCTTCATCGGCATCACGCAGGATGCGGCGGGCATCATCGAGAAAGGCATGGCCAGCATCGGTCAACGTAACGCCGCGTGGCAGACGCTTGAACAGGGGCGCGCCAATCTCGCGCTCGAGCATCTGCACCTGCTGCGACAGTGGCGGCTGGCCCATTCCCAGGGCCTTGGCGGCGCGGGTGAAATGTTGCGCTTCGGCAACAGCAACGAAATACCGGAGATGGCGCAATTCCATGGCAGGACTCCAAAGCCATATTTAAAAACAATGGGTAACACACTATTCATATATTGGACGTATTGTTGGCATCAGGTCTACCCTGTCCACATATTCAGCAGATAAAAGTTTGAGTGAGGAGCTGTTCATGAACGCCAGCGTCAGCCAGCAAGGCCCCACCGCAGGGGATATCGATCCCGTTGAAACGCAGGAATGGCTGGACGCGATCAAGGCCGTCTTGCAGAAAGAAGGACCTGAGCGCGCCCATTTCCTGCTCGAGACGCTGACGGAAAAAATGCGCCGCAGCGGCGTGTTCATGCCGTTCTCGCCCAACACCGCTTACATCAACACCATTCCGCCGCACCAGGAAGAACGCTCGCCCGGCGACCACGCGCTGGAGTGGAAGATCCGTTCGATCATCCGCTGGAACGCGATGGCGCTGGTGGTGAACTCTAACCGTGAGCATTCCGGCATTGGCGGACACATCGCCAGCTTTGCCTCGGCCGCAACCCTGTATGACGTCGGCTTCAACCATTTCTGGAAAGGTGCCAACCATCCGCAGGGGCAGGATCTGGTCTACATCCAGGGTCATTGCGCGCCAGGCATCTATTCGCGCGCCTACCTTGAAGGTCGCATCAGCGAAGAGCAGCTGCGCAATTTCCGCATGGAGACGGCGGGCAAGGGTTTGTCCTCGTATCCGCACCCTTGGTTGATGCCGGATTTCTGGGAACTGCCGACGGTGAGCATGGGCCTGGGCCCGATCATGGCGATCTACCAGGCGCGCCTGATGAAGTACCTGCATCACCGCGGCATCGTCAACACCGAAGGCCGCAAGGTCTGGTGCTTCTGCGGTGACGGTGAAATGGACGAGCCGGAATCGCTCGGCGCCATCGACATCGCCGCACGCGAGAAGCTCGACAACCTCGTCTTTGTCGTCAACTGCAACCTTCAACGCCTTGATGGACCGGTGCGCGGCAACGGCAAGATCATCCAGGAACTCGAAGGTACTTTCCGCGGCGCCAACTGGAATGTGCTGAAAGTGATCTGGGGATCATTGTGGGATCCGCTGATTGCGGCCGATCAGACCGGCCTGCTGCTGAAAGCTTTTGCTGAAACCGTCGACGGTGAATTCCAGAACTGCAAGGCCAAGGGTGGCAAGTACACCCGCGAAAATTTCTTCGGCAAATATCCGGAGTTGTTGCGCCTGGTGGAAACGATGAGCGACGACGACATCGGCAAGCTCAACCGCGGTGGGCACGACCCGCACAAGGTTTACGCTGCGTATGCCGCGGCCAGCAGCCACAAAGGCTCGCCCACGGTCATTCTCGCCAAGACCGTCAAGGGTTATGGCATGGGTGAAGCTGGTGAAGGCCAGAACATCACGCATCAACAGAAAAAGATGGGTGAAGATTCGCTCAAGGCTTTTCGTGATCGCTTCCAGATCCCGATCTCGGATGACCAGATTGCCAGCACGCCGTTCTACAAGCCGGCGGAAGATTCTCCGGAGATCAAATACCTGCGCGAACGCCGTGAAGCGCTGGGCGGTTACCTGCCGTCACGTCGTGCTCAGGGCGAGGTGCTGGAGATTCCGCCGCTGTCCGCTTTCGAGCGCATCACTGCGGGCACCGGTGACCGTGAGATCAGCACGACGATGGCCTTCGTGCAGTTGCTGCAGACGCTGATCCGCGACAAGAACGTCGGCTCGCGCGTCGTACCGATCGTGCCAGATGAAGCGCGCACCTTCGGCATGGAGGCGATGTTCCGCAGCCTCGGCATCTATTCGGTCGTCGGCCAGAAATACCGGCCGGAAGATTCCGACCAGCTGGCGTTCTACAAGGAAGACATCAAGGGCCAGATTCTCGAGGAAGGCATCACCGAGGCCGGTGCGATGTCGAGCTGGATTGCTGCCGCCACCAGCTACAGCAATCACGGCGTCAGCCTGATTCCGTTCTACACCTATTACTCGATGTTCGGCTTCCAGCGCATCGGCGACCTCGCCTGGGCCGCAGGCGATCTGCGTGCGCGCGGCTTCCTGCTTGGCGCGACCGCCGGACGCACCACGCTGAACGGCGAAGGCCTGCAGCATGAAGACGGCCACAGCCACGTTTACTCGGCGACGATTCCCAACTGCCGCTCCTACGATCCGGCATTTGCCTACGAACTCGCCGTGATCGTGCAGGACGGCATGCGCCGCATGTACCAGGAACAGGAAGACGTTTACTACTACCTGAGCATCTACAACGAGAACCACCAGCATCCGCCGATGCCGCTGGGCGTCGAGAAAGGCATCGTGCGTGGCATGTACCTGCTGCGTTCGGCTGAAAAAGCCTCCAAGCAGCATGTGCAGCTGATGGGCTCCGGCAGCATCCTGCGCGAAGTCATCGCCGCAGCGGACCTGCTGTCTGCGGAGTTTGGCGTGACCGCCGATGTCTGGAGCGTGCCGAGCTTCACCGAACTGGCGCGTGATGGCGCCGAGACCGAGCGCTTGAATCTTCTGCACGCCGAGGAGAAGCCGCGCCAGAGCTATGTACAGGAATGCCTCGGCGGCATGATGGGCCCGGCGATTGTCGCCACCGACTGGGTGCGCGCCTATGCCGAACAGATTCGTCCCTACGTACCAATGAAGTACCACGTGCTGGGCACTGATGGCTTCGGTCGTTCGGACAACCGTCCGGCGCTGCGCAATTTCTTTGAAGTGGATCGCCGCTGGATCGTGGTCAAGACCCTCAAGGCCCTTGCGGATGAAGGCACCATTCCGCAGGAGCGTGTCGCGCAAGCCATGAAGATCCTCGGTGTGCGTTCCGAAAAACCTGCGCCCTGGACGGTATAAGCCATGAGCACGACATCTCTTATCGACGTGAAGGTTCCCGACATCGGCGACTACAAGGATGTGCCGGTGATCGAAGTATTGGTGAAGGACGGCGACAGCGTTGAGAAAGACGCCGCCATCATGGTGCTGGAGAGCGACAAGGCGACTCTTGAAGTGCCCGCCCCGGCATCGGGCGTGATCCGTAATTTCAAGCTCAAGGCCAATGACAAGGTTTCACAGGGTGATCTGATCTGCCAGCTGGAAAGTGCCGCTGTAGCAAAAGCCGCGCCAGCACCCGCTGCGGCAAAGCCTGAGCCGGCCAAGCCCGCAGCAGCGGCTGCCGCTCCGCCACCACCGCCACAGAAAAAAGCAGAAGCGGTCGTCCCTGCTGCGTCATCAACCGTGAAGGTTCTGGTCCCTGATATCGGCGACTACAAGGGCGTGCCGGTGATTGAGGTGTTGGTGAAGGATGGCGACAGCGTTGAGAAAGATGCGCCGCTGATGGTGCTGGAGAGCGACAAGGCGACGATGGAAGTGCCATCGCCGTCTGCGGGCGTGGTACGCAATTTCAAACTCAAGGCCAATGACAAGGTCTCGCAAGGTGATCTGGTTTGCGAACTGGAAACCGTTGGTGCGGCAGTGGCCGCGCCAGCCGCAGCGCCTGCACCGCAGCCTGCCGCGAGCGCGCCAACTCCCGCGGCCGCGCCGGTCATCGACGCAGCGCCTCTGCCCGTACCTGCTCCCATCGCGGAAGGCGACGTGGTTTACGCCGGCCCTGCAACGCGCAAATACGCACGACAGCTAGGCGTTGATCTGGCCAGGATCAGCGGCAGCGGTCCGCGTGGACGCATCGTCATCGAGGATGTGCAGTCGTTTGTAAAACGCACGCTCAGCGCGCCAGCGCCTGCAGCAGCGGCCGCAGTCACGGGTGGCAGCGGCATTCCGCCGATCCCGGCAGTGGATTTTTCAAAATTCGGCGAGATCGAAAGCAAGCCCTTGTCGCGCATCCGCAAGATATCGGCGGCACACCTGCATCGTTCCTGGGTCAACATCCCGCACGTTACCCAGAATGACGAGGCCGATATCACCGAGGTGGAAGCGTTCCGCAAGGCGGCGTCTGAAGAGGGCGGCGTCAAACTGACGATGCTGCCATTCATCATGAAAGCCATTGCCAAGGCGATGGAGGTCTATCCGGAATTCAACAGCTCACTGTCGCCGGATGGCGAGAGCCTGATCCTGAAGAAGTACTGCCACATCGGTTTTGCGGCGGACACCGAGAACGGCCTGGTGGTGCCGGTGGTGCGTGATGTCGACAGGAAAGGCGTTGCGCAGCTTGCGAAAGAATGCGCTGAGTTGGCCAAGAAAGCGCGTGACGGCAAGCTCAAGCCTGACGACATGAAGGGCGGCTGCTTCTCGATTTCATCGCTTGGCGGCATCGGCGGCAGCCACTTCACGCCGGTGGTGAACGCGCCGGAAGTGGCGATCCTCGGCGCTTCGCGCGCGCAGATGAAACCGGTGTGGGACGGCAAGGCATTCCAGCCACGTTTGATGTTGCCGCTGTCGCTGTCGTACGACCATCGCGTCATTGATGGGGCATACGCTGCGCGTTTCATCGTTCTGCTGGTCAAATTGCTGTCCGACGTACGGCGACTCGCGCTGTAGAAAATGCCGCTCATCTGTCGTCTGCTGCCAGACGTCTCGTAGTCGTGTGAAAAATGATTTTGCCTGCGTTTGACCGCGCAAAGGTCTGCTTGAATGTGCACAGATCAGAAGGAAATGATCGGCACACGGAGGACAGGCCATGATGATTGCGGAAAACGTTTTGGAACAGGCACTGGCACAGGTATTTGATGGAAAGTCGGCCGGCGAGAAATTGTCGTTGGCTGAAATTTCCACGGTGTGGGGCACGGTGGGTTTGCGCAGTGCGGACATGCGCGACGCGATCCGCGAGATGGTCGAGAACCATTGCCTCGAGACGCAGAGCCATCACGGCGGCCTCGAATTCGTCCTGACCCGCTATGGCGCGCAGCGGTTCAGCAGCTGCCGTCCACATGCGGTTGCTTCGCAGGATTGGCTTGAAGGGCAACACGCGCTGCAACATTAAAGATTGTCGTAGCAAGTCGACACAAAAATGGCAGACTAGGCGTCTTCCACAAGACGCCCAGACGAGCCCATGAGTACCCCCAAAAAGCGCCGCCCGGTCCTACGCTTCTTTGTTCTCCTGATTGCACTGATTGGTTGTGCGCTTTCATGGGCGTTTTTGATCCGCCCCGGCATGGACCAGGTGGCAGCGCATCGCTATCCCGATCCAACGCCCAAACAACTCGTTGCGCCCGCCCTGTATGCGACCTGGTTCGGCACCACCGGCGTTCTGCTGAGCGATGGCGAACACGCCGTGATGATTGATCCGTTCTTCACGCGCCCTCCCGGCTTTGTCCAGATGCTGGCCAACCAGCCGATAGAACCGAATGAAGCGCTGATCAAACACTGGCTCGACAGCGCCGGGATCAAGAAACTGGATGCGGTGCTGGTTTCACACTCGCATTACGACCACGCGATGGACGCCGGCATCGTTGCCAAGCTCACCGGTGCGCCGCTGCTGGGTTCCAGCAGCACCGCCTTTATTGGTCGTGGCAACGGCCTGCCGGTGACGCAGCTACGCGTGGTCAAGCCCGGGCAGGAAATGAAGTACGGGCCGTTCACCATCACCTTCATTCGTAGCAAGCACGCCGGCGCGACCGGCGGCACGCCGACGGGCGATATCACTGAAGCGCTGGTGCCACCGGCCCGTTACCTTGACTACAAGCAGGGCGGCACCTACGCCATCCTGGTTCAGCACGCGCGGGGCAGCGTGTTGCATCACGGCAGCGCGGGCTATCTCGAGGGTGAACTGACAGGTCGTAAGGCGGACGTGGTTTTCCTCGGTATCGCCATTCGCGGCAACATGCAGGATTATTTGCGCGAGACGGTCGATGCGGTTGGCGCGACCCGCGTGATTCCGACGCACTGGGATGACTTTACCCTGCCGCTGGATGAGCCCTTGCAGCCGTTCCCGATCGGCATTCGCCTCAACGCTTTCTTCGATGACATGGCCAAGCTGCGGCCTGAGGTCAAGGTGCAGACACTGGAACCCGGGCGTCGCGTGGTCCTGTTTCCGCAGGAGTAGCGGTTCTAGCGGGACAGGATGTGATTGGTGGTGACGTCGGCGATGAGCTTGTCGCCAGCGCCATAAACCTCGGTGCGCACCACGCTGACGCTGCGGCCGCGTTTGACGAAAGTCGAAACCGCCTTGAACGTGCCTTCGGTTTGGTTGCCAATCAGGTTGGCATTGAGATTGATCGCCAGCGGAAAGCCTTTCATCCCTTCGCTGGCGTCGTTCCTGCCCATCACCAGCATCGTCGCGGTGACATCGGCAAACCACAGCGTGGCACCCGCGTGCACCGTGCCATAAGGATTCTTGATGCCTGCGGTGACCGGCATTTCGGAAACGACTCGTTCAGCAGTCTGTTCAACAACGGTGAACGCGATGTGGCCTTCGACTTTCATTGGATTTCTCTAATTTGATGGCGGCATTGAAACGAAACAGCCCCGCAATGCGGGGCTGTCTCTGATCTTTGCGTTTACTTCTTTTTAAGCAAATCGCGAATTTCCGTCAGCAGCACTTCCTGTGCCGACGGCGCGGCAGGTGCCGCAGCCTCTTTCTTCTTCACCGAGTTCATCGCCTTGACGACGAGGAAGATCACGAAGGCGACGATGACAAAGTTAATGATGGTCTGGATCAGCTTGCCATAGGCCAGCAGCACGGCCGGGGTCTTGCCGTCCGCGGAGGCTTCCTTGAGGATCAGTGCGGACTTGGAGAAATCCACGCCGGAGGTGGCCATGCCAATCACGGGCATCACCACATCGCCGACCAGCGAGGTCACAATCGCGCCGAAGGCTGCGCCGATGACGACACCGACGGCGAGATCAACGACGTTGCCGCGCATCGCGAAATCTTTGAACTCTTTGACCATGCTCATGCTAGAACTCCTTCAAATGCCGAGGGGGAATGCGATCAGTGCAGCGGTTGCCTCCGCGGCATTATGGTTCGGGTTTTGTGAACTTTTCCAGCATTTCCGCAGGCAGGCAGCTGGGCAGCCCAGTGGCCAGATCGGGGAAGCGTGGGGCAAAGCCCAGTTCCCCGATCATGCGCCGGTTCTGCAGGCGCTTGGATTCTTCCATGAAGGACCACATGGCCGGGGTGAACTGCTGTCGGGCCTCTTCCATGCTGACCTGTGGCGGCGCGGGTAGTTCGAGCAAGCTGGCGCAGCGCGTGAAGTAGTCACACATCGTCGTTGGATGGCCATCACTGATGTTGTAGGCCGCGCCGCGCTTGCCGTATGCGGCGGCATGCAGTGCCGCTGCTGCCAGGTCATCACTGTGGATGCGGTTGGTGTACGGCGACTCTTCAGCGCGTACAACCGGTAGCTGCCTTTGCAGGCGCTCGACCGGCAGGCGGCCGGGGCCGTAGATGCCCGGCACGCGCAGGATCACGTGATCACCGCCCCACGCTGTGAGCGCGCGTTCGGCGCCAAGGCGGCGTTGCGCGCGCGGGCTGATCGGTTGCAAGGGCGCGTCTTCGTCGATCCATCGCCCGCCGCAATCCCCGTAGACGCCGGAAGTGGAGATGTAGACGATGCGCAGATCCGCTGTGCGATTCGCATCCAGAAAGCGGTGCAAGCGCTGATCGCTATCGCCAGCATTGGCTGGCGGCGCAAACCAGAACAGCAGCGGCGCTGTCGCAGGTGGCGCTTGCGCATCAATATCCATTTGCAGTGCCGCGATCCCGGCCTGCTTCAACTCGCTGGCGCTTTGATCGGATCGCACGACTCCGGTAACCTCGCGGCCCATCGTGCGCAGGCGTTTTGCTAGGCGCAGGCCAATGTCGCCGCAGCCCACGATCAGCGCGCGTGCTGGCAAAGTATCTTCAAGAGCGGGTTTGGAATTCTGCATGACTCACCAAGTTTATCTTGTCGACCGTCCCGTCAGCTTCAGCGCCGAGGATGATGAGACCCTGCTGGCCGCAGGTTTGCGCCAGCATCTGGCGCTGCCGTTTGGTTGCCAGAGCGGCGGTTGCGGTTCTTGCCGTGTACGTCTTGCGGCTGGTGAAGTGGAATATCCCTTTGCGCCATCCGCGCTGTCACAGGGTGAAATCGACGCGGGCTATATCCTGATGTGCCTGGCCCGCGCCAAAAGCGATCTGACGCTGGATCTGCATCAGCCGCCGCAGGTCGAGGAACTGCGTCCGCGCAAACTGCCATCACGCGTGATGTACAAGCGCATGCTGTCGCACGATGTGATCCAGCTGATGCTGAAGCTGCCCAAGGGCAATGACCTGCGCTATCTACCCGGCCAGTACCTCGACATTCTTCTGGAAGACGGCCGCCGCCGCAGTTTCTCCATCGCCAATGCCCCGAATGGCGAAACCCTGGAATTGCATCTGCGCATTACCCCGGGCGGGCGTTTCGCCAAGTGGGTGCTGGAGGAGATGCAGGAGAAAGCGATCCTGCGTCTTGAAGCGCCCCTCGGCGCGTTCTACATCCGCGAGGATTCCGCGCGCCCCATCGTCCTGATGGCGGGTGGCACCGGCTTTTCCCCGGCCAAGGCCATGCTGGAGCAATTGCTGCCGATGCAAAATGCACGCAGCGTGCATCTGTTCTGGGGTGGCCGCGCGCAGGAAGACCTGTACATGGGCGCAGAAGTGCGCGCCTGGGCGCAACAATATCCACACTTCCACTACACGCCGGTTTTGAGTGAGCCTGATGCGGCCTGGAACGGCGAAACCGGCTTTGTGCACGAGGCTGTTTTGCGCAGCTACGCGACGCTATCCGGCCAGGAGATGTATCTGTGCGGCCCGCCGGTGATGGTGCAGGCCGGCAAGCGCGCGTTTCTTGCCGCAGGCCTGGATGCCGATCACCTGTTCTACGACTCGTTCGACTACGCGTTCGAGACTTGGCCGCAGTTGGGCTAAAAAAACCCGCGTCGCTTGAAGGCGTACAGCAGCCCGCCGCCGATCAGCACCAACAGGCCCAGCGCAAAGAAATAGCCATAGTGCCATTGCAGCTCGGGCATGTTCTGGAAGTTCATGCCGTAGATGCCGGTGATCAGCGTCAGCGGGAAGAAGATGGCCGACAACACGGTCAGCGTTTGTATGATCTTGTTGGTCTGGTGCGTCACCGATGAAAAGTGCAATTGCACCGCCGCTTCGATGTCACGTTCCTGATCACGCGCATGATCGAGCAGGCGATCGACGTGTTCATTGAGGTCGCGCATGCGCACTTCTTCGTTGGCGCTCCAGTCCAGGCGGGTGCCGCGGCGCCAGCCGTCCAGCGCTTCCATCTGGTTTTCAGACAGCCATTCCAGCTTGCGCACCATGCGGCGTCCGGCAAGCAGGGTGCGCCAGTCATCGGTTTTGTTGGAGGGATCGAGCAGTTCATCCTGCAGCTCGGTGAAATACGCATCCAGCGGCTCGCGGATCTTGAGGAAGCGATCCACCATCGTGTCGAGAATAGCATGCGCAATTTTCAGCACGCTATCGGGTGGCTTGCCGCGGCCCTCCAGCATTTTCTTGCGGGCCAGGCCGAGGCTGACATTGTCGGGCGCGCGAATCGTGATCAGGACGCGATCGAACAGGAAGAATGCCGCGGTGCGGGTTTCCAGCGGAAACGGTTTGTCGCGTGGCCCCAGGCCCTGGAACAGCAGCATGTCGTAATCCGGGGTGCCATCGAAGAACGAGGGGTGCGATGCGTTGTGGCTGTCCTCGACATGCTGCGGCTCGATCGGCACGCCGATCAGCGGCTCGGCCCAGCATTCCCAGTGCTCGGCTTCATCGCGGCAGAAATCGACCCAGACCAGGCCGTCTTCCGGGATCTGCGTGGTATCGGCCAGGGCCGTGGGGGTGCTGCCGCTGGCAAAGTGCAGAATTTCCATCGTGTTGTTCAGTTTGTCGTGCTGTCGTAGCCCATCAGCTTGAGAATGGCGGCGTGGGCTTCTTCGATGCCGGTGCGCGCCTGCGACGAGAACAGCTGGATGGTGGGACGTTGCGGATAGGCTTCCAGCTCGCGGCGTACCTTCAGCAGCTGGTTCTTGGCGGCGCCAAAGCCGAGCTTGTCGGCCTTGGTCAGCAGGATATGGACCGGACGGGCGGCCAACTGCGCCCATTCCAGCATCTGGGTGTCAAAATCGGTCAGCGGGTGGCGGATATCCATGATCAGGACGATTCCACGCAGGTTGGTGCGGACATCGACATAGTTGCCGATCAGCTGGCCCCAGCCCTTGCGCATGGCGGCAGGGACCTCGGCGTAGCCATAGCCGGGCAGGTCGGCAAACCGGCCGATGCCGGCAATGGCAAACAGGTTGATCAGTTGGGTGCGACCGGGGGTTTTGCTGACCCGGGCCAGCTGCTTGTGCGCGCAAATGGCGTTGAGGGCGCTGGATTTGCCGGCATTGGAGCGCCCGGCAAAGGCGATTTCCGGCTCTTCGTCACGCGGTAGCTGTTGGAGATCCGCGCAGGACAGCAGGAATACCGCGCGGGCAAAGGGATTGAGAACGGCTGAGGTCATGGGGGGCAGCTTAACGGAAATGGGGCCGGTTTCGGCATTGCAATCTGGGCATAACCATAGGAATCCGCCGTTGGTGTAATATTTGCGCCGAACTAAACCGGTTTTGTGCACCGCCCCGCGGGCAACTCGACCGATACAACAAAAGTTTTACATGGAGCCTCATCAATGAAGCGCGTTTTGCTTGCTCTTGCCCTGTCTGTGCCCCTTGCTGCTTTTGCCGAAGGCACTGCCAAAGATCTTTTCGTGAAGGGCGATGCCGCCGCTGGCGCGACCAAGGCCGCAGTCTGCGGCGCCTGCCATGGCCCTACGGGCAACGGCAGTGCTCCGATCTACCCCAAGCTCGCCGGCCAGAGCAGCAAGTACCTCTATGAACAGCTCAGCGCGTTCAAGAATGGCAAGCGCCAGAACCCGATCATGACGGGCCAGGTCGCCAACCTGTCCGACCAGGACATGAAAGACCTCGCAGCGCACTTCGCAACCCTCAAGCTGACGCCGGGCGTTGCCAACAAGGATTCCCTCGCGATTGGCGACAAGCTCTATCGCGCCGGTGACGCCGCCCGCGGCATTCCGGCCTGCTCTTCCTGCCACGGTCCGGTCGGCGCAGGCCAGCCTTCGGTAGGCTATCCGCGCATTGGCGGCCAGAACGCGGAATACGCGCTGGCGGCATTGCAGCGTTTGCACGGCACTTCGACGGAATCTTTGCCTGAAGGCAATGTCAAGATGATGGCGACCATCGCCGCCAAGCTCAGCGACAAGGAGATGGCATCGTTGGCGTCTTATCTCAACGGCCTGCAATAACCTCTAAGGATTCCCATGCGTCTGCTCACTCGCCTCCTGATTAGCGTCTCCATCCTGTTGCCGATGGCCTGTTCGGCGGGCGCGCCAGCCGCTGATTACAAGGAAGGAACGCAGTACAACAAGGTTCGTGAGGCGCAGGCGCCGGTTGATGCCAAGCGCATCAGCGTCGAGGAGTTTTTCTGGTACGGCTGCCCGCATTGCTTCCACCTCGATTCATTCGTGGAAGCCTGGCGCGCCGCCAAGCCGGGTGATGTGGATTTCAGCCGCGTGCCGAACAGCCTCGGCCGTGACGAAGGCATCATCCACTCCAAGACCTTCTACACCGCCGAAGTGCTGGGCCTGATGGACAAAGTCCACAAGCCGCTGTTCGCCGCGATTCACGAGCAGCACCAGCAGCTGTTCACGCCGGCATCCATCCAGTCCTTCTTCACCGCGACGACGGGCGTGATGCCGGATGTCTTCAATAACACCTTCAACGGCTTCGCGGTCGGCATGAAGGTCAATCGCGCCGAAGCCCTGGCCAAGTCCTATGGCGTCGTCAGCGTGCCGACCATCGTGGTGGGCGGCAAGTACTACACCAACGTGGCCATGTCGGGCGGTCCTGAGCAGACATTCAAGGTGGTCGATTTCCTGATCGCCAAGGTCCGCGCGGAACGCAAGGGTAAGTAATTGATGATTTCGCAGATCGCCCGGCTTACTGCCGGGCTTTTTGTTTTAAGCAGTAGCGTCGCCCTGGCTGCGCCGGCGATAACGATGGAAGCCGCCTGCGAAGCGCTCGGGACCAAGCTGCGCAGTGTCAGCATCGCCTACTGCCAGAAGAGCGGGCTCAAGCCCAGCCATTTCACCAGCGTCCGCGGCCAGCCGATCCTGTTTCGCGATTACACCGCGCGCACGCCGCAAAGTGACAAGCCCTATCGTGTGCTGCTGCTCGGTGGCATTCATGGTGACGAGCTGAGCGCCGTCAGCATCGTGTTCGACTGGATGCAGCGGCTCGATACCGAAAAATTCCAGCAGTTCGAGTGGCGCGTGATGCCCTGCCTGAACCCGGATGGCTTGCTGGCCAACCCGGCCACGCGGGTGAATGCGCGCGGGGTGGATCTCAACCGCAACTTCCCGACCCTCGACTGGAAGTCCGATGCGCTCCGTTACTGGACGGTCAAGGCGCGCAAGGATCCGCGGCGCTATCCGGGCACCAAGGCCCTGTCGGAGCCGGAATCACGCGGGCTGCTGGAGATGATCAAGGATTTCCAGCCGGATGTGATCGTCAGCGTCCACGCCCCTTACGGCGTGCTGGATTTCGACGGCCCGCAAAAGCCTCCGCAGCAGTTCGGTTATCTGTACCTGCAACTGCTCGGCACTTATCCGGGTTCGCTCGGCAACTATGCGGGCATGAACCTGAGCGTGCCGGTGATCACCCTCGAGCTGCCCAGTGCCGGACAGATGCCAACGCCAGGGCAAGCACAGCGTATCTGGGGTGACATGCTGGTCTGGCTGGAAAAGAACCTGCCGAAGCGTAAGCCCACCCAGTACAGCCAGCTTGAAAACCAGCCTGAACTGAAGACGACGGTGACGGCAACGCCCTAGCGTTTGCGTAGCTGGCGGCTAGCGGTTCTCTTCGCGGAAAATCTTCCACTCGCCATTGGCGTCCTGCCGCCAGAACTGCTGCTTTCTGGAAGTGGATGAGAAGTTGTCGCTGCGATATTCCAGCGTGAACTCCGCCAGCATCATCGGTTCGCCCGCGCCGGGATAGCGGAACAGATTGATGTGGCGCAATTTCACCGAGATGAACTTCTTGACGCTGTTGACGCGCTTCTTGTGCGCAGTGAATTTCGCCAGGTTCATGCCGTCGACGGTGAAGTCCTTGCCGTAATAGGCCAGATAACCAGCGGTATCACGCTTGGCCCACTTGCTGCGCCAGTCTTCGATGCGTGCGAGGAACTCGTCACGCGCTGCCTTGAGCTGGTCCGGTGCAACCCATTCCAGGGCATCGGTGAGGATCACCGGCGTCTCGCCAGCGGTGATGTAGGGCTTGAGCGAGAGCAGGTCGTCGTTCGCCATCGTCACGCAGCCTTCGCTGGAGCGCGGCGCGCGCACATAAGTGTCCTTGGGCACGCCGTGCAGCCAGATGCCGTGGCCACTGCGCTTGTTGAACTGATCCCACAGGTTTGGATAGTTGAGGGGGAAAGCGCCTTCGCCGTAAATCTCCGGCAAATCCTTTTTGGGCATCCAGCCGGTGACGTGGTACACGCCGACCGGTGTGCGCAGGTCGCCGGTGGTCTGCTTGCCAAAACCCTTGCGGCCCATGCTGGTGTAATGGTCACGCACCAGGTGCATGGCGCCGTTCTTGTTATCCATCAAATAGAGCCGGGCCTTGGGCAGATCCACCACGATGAAATACGGATGCTCGGCATCCAGTTGCAGGATGGCATTGGGCATGTAGCCCGGCGGGGGCACGGCTTTTTCGCCGGCGATGCGCAGCTGCACTTCTTCGTTGAGCTCGCTCAACATCGGATCGGGCGCCGTATCAATCAGCGTGCCGCCCGGCATCGATGCAAGCAGCTCGCCATAGACTTTCCGGGCAAGGCGGAAATTGGGTTGGCGTTGGGTCAGGTCCTGCAGCGCAGCGCGCGCGCCCTCGGTGTCGCCGCTGTTGATCTTTGCCACGGCCGACAGCAGTTGCTCCTCAGGGCTTGCGTCCGCAGCGTACGCGCAGGTGCCGACTGCCATTAAAAATGCGGCCAGCGCATGCGCTGGCCGCAGGGACTGTTTCAGGCGCATCTAAAATCCGGAATGGATTTAGCGGGAGTACTCGCGAGTAATCTTCCAAACACCGTTGACCTGCTTGAGTTCGAGAGTCTTGTTGACCGAATCGGAGTAATTGTCCGAAACGTAGCGTTGCATGAAGTTTACGCGAACTCGGTCGTCACTAATGCGAACTGTCTTTGGATTTTTAATACTGACCTGGATACGCGAAGGCTTGAGGATGCGTTCACGACGCTGCTCGGCCCAGGCCGCGCGCAGCTGGCCGCCTTCCGGTGCAAAGTCATCCGCATACAGCGCAAGGTAGTCGGCAGCATTCTTGGAGGACCATGCCTGCGTCCATGAGCCCAGCAGGCCGGCGACTGCGCTGGCGGTGTCTGCATCAACCGAGGCGCTGGAGGCCGCTACCGTTGCCTTGGTTGCCGGCGCGGCTGGGGGCGTTGCCGCAGGGATGACCGCGTTGTTGCTTGCAGCAGCGCTAGGCGCCGGTGCAGGAGCCGCAACCACAGCCTTGACGGGTGCCTGCGCTGCGCTGCCCGGGTTTTCAATCTGGCTGATCAGGCCCAGCTTGGTACGCACCGAGGTGTTGCTCGGGTCCAGCTTGAGCGCGCGATTGTATGAGGCGTTGGCCAGCGCGGCGTAGATGTCGCCGAGATTCTCATGCGCGGTTGCGTAGCTGGGGTGCGTCGCCAACGCGGCTTCGAGTGCATCGCGGGCTTTTTCGTAATCACCCTGCTGTGCGTAGAGCACGGCGAGGTTGTTGTACGGCTCCGGCAGCTGCGGGTAATCACGGGTAAGGTCGGTGAAAACCTTCATCGCGTCGGCGGTGCGGTTGAGTTTGGTCAGTGCAATGCCGCGGGCAAAGCGCGCTTCGGCGTCTTGCGGGTTTTTGGCCAGATGCTGATCGAGCTTTTGCAGTGCCTGTGCATACTGGCCTTGTGCCATCAAGGTCCTGGCATCGTCGGCCGGACCGGCAAAAGCAATATTTGCGCTAAACAGAAGTGCGGCGGCGAGCGCCACGCGACAGGTATGGGAAGTCACGCTAAACCTCGATTGATATCGGACGAATGCAGTGACTTTAATATATCCCATCTCAGCTAACCGGGCGGTTTGTCTTCGCGGGACAAGGCTGCCCATCCGCCAAGCGGTATCAGTCTGCGGAATAAGGATTGGGCATGCCTGCCGGCGGATGCTTGAAGCGCCGGTGCGACCAGAAATATTGTGCCGGCGCGATACGGATGCCGGCTTCCAGCATCTGGTTGATCATCGTTGCATCCGCGGCCTCGTCGGCGCTGGGGAAATTTTCCAGCGCAGGCAGGAAGGTCACCCGGTAGCGGCCGTTGATGCGTGCGGGAAAATACGGCACGACCTTGGCGCGACCCAGGGCAGCCAGCTTGGAGGTGGCGGTCAGCGTCAGCGTCGGCACGTCAAAGAACGGCACATGCACGGCATTGCGCACATCCAGCGACTGGTCAGGGCCGTACCAGATGCAGTGGCCATCACGCAGCGCGCGCACCAGTTTCTTCAAATCATCCTTGGGCAGGGCCGGCAGGCCTGAGCGGGACTCGCGCCAGCGGTGCATGAAGAAGTCGATCAGGGGATTATCAATCGGCCGGTACATCGCATGAAACTTCACGCCCGCGAGGCACAGGTAACGCGCGCCGATTTCCAGCGTGGTGAAGTGATCCGTGAGCAGCAGCACGCCACTGCCATCGGCCATGGCTGCGTGAAGATGCTCCAGCCCAACCACCTCGCCGCGATTGCGCAGTCGCCAGTCCGGTGCAAACCAGCCCAGCGCCGCCTCGAAGGCGCCAGCGCCCAGCGACATGAAGTGCTCATCCACCATGCGCTCGCGAGTGGCTTCATCGAGTTTTGGGAAACAGAGTTTGAAATTGACGCGCGTGACCCGGCGACGACTCCGCAACACGCGACCGACCAGCCAGCCTAAGCCGCGGCCGACGCCAATCGCCAGCGGAATCGGCAACCAGGACAGCAGCCACAGCAACGCCAGCCCAAGCCAGGTGGGCCAAAAGCGCGGGCTTAAAAAGGCCGTTCTAAAGGGCGGTGCGGAACTCATCAGGGACTATTTTATAAAATCGTGGCACTTATGGGGTCATGATCTTGTGCATATTTTTGCAAACCGACTGGCCTCGTTAGCCGGTATGCTTCGCGTCATGCGTTTGCTCTATACCACTTTGCTCTACCTGCTGGTTCCTTTCGTGCTGCTGCGTCTGCTCTGGCGCGGCTTTCAGTTGCATGACTACTGGCGTCGCTGGAACGAGCGCTTCGGTTTTGTCAGCCGCCCCGAGCAGGATGTGGCGGTCTGGGTCCATGCCGTTTCAGTCGGCGAGTCACTCGCAGCGCTGCCGCTGATCCGCGCCTTGGTGGCCAAACACGGTGAGCGCCGCGTGCTGGTGACGACGATGACGCCCACCGGCTCGGCGCGCGTGCGCGAGGCCTTGGGTAGCAAGGTCCTGCATACTTACGTGCCTTACGATTTGCCGGATGCAGTGGCGCGTTATATCAAGCGCATGCGTCCCCAGCAGGTCGTGGTGATGGAAACCGAGCTCTGGCCCAATCTGTTTCGCGCGCTGGCCAGGCGCAAGATTCCCCTCACCATTGCCAATGCCCGTTTATCGCCGCGCTCGTTCCGTGGTTAC
>Ga0116227_10002383_pt1 | contig 42891 bp, 28 predicted proteins | sample S1TSphgellanicum_FD_89693 | JGI IMG/M metagenome (GOLD analysis project Ga0116227, IMG submission 89693) | Host-associated microbial communities from peat moss isolated from Minnesota, USA - S1T2_Fb - Sphagnum magellanicum MG | ecosystem: Host-associated > Plants > Peat moss > Unclassified... | reverse complement strand
GAATTCAAGGACGTTACTAGTTACTACCGATAAACTATCCTAGTAGTTAGTTACTTGAAGTAATTAGGATGAAGAAATAGGATGTGAAGGTCAACGGACGGAAAGGATAAGGATCAAGTTCAAGAGATTCCATCAAGATATCCAAGATAAAAGAAGGGATGAATCCTCCAATCCCATTAGTCATGAGGATTGTCATCCTATTTGATTGGAGGATGGAGTTTTCTTTGTGTCTCATTGGGCCTAAGAATTCTCATCCTAAACTTAATTGGATGGCAATTTATTCTCTATTTTCATTGGCTCAAAAAGGATGAGGAGGCCATTGATTGGAGCAAGGGATTGCAAAGCTTTCATTGGACAAGGGGAACAAGCTCAAGGAAGGTCATGGAGGCTTACCAAGGGAGAAGGTATTGTGTGTATGTGGAAAGGAAAGAAAGAGGAGGAGGAAGTGTGAGGAAGAATGTTTAGTCCTTATGTGTGGAGAGGTGTTCATGGAAAAGGAGTGTGCAAGAATCAAACATGGAAGGAAGTTGTGTGTAACAAGTACTTGTAGCAAAACCTCTGGAATTTTGGTTCAATTAGTTGTTCCTCCCAAATCCACCGTTGGATTTGTGTCAAAATTAAATTAGTTTTAGTTTGGAAGGTGTAGAAGGTTCTCTCAAAAATTCAGCATCATCGGAGTTGCTGTCAGGAAGCTACACCGGTTGGAAGTAGAAGGTGTTGAGGTGGAGTCCATGGAAGAATTTCCATGACAAAGCCCCTGGATTTTTATTTCAATTGATTATTCCTCCCAAATCCACCATTGGATTTGTGTCAAAATTCAATTAGTTTTAGATTGGAAGGTGTAGAAGGTTCTCCCAAAATTCCAGCATCATCGGAGTTGTTGTAAGGGAACTACACTTGTTGGAAGTAGAGGGGGTCGAATTGTTTTTTTTTTTTTCTTTCAATCTAAGCAAAGTGGTTTCTAGTTCAAAGTTTAATTCTTGATCAAAAAAATAAAAAATAAAACTAAAGACTTATGAGATTTTGTACCATGGTTTTTTTTTTATTAGCTTTTCAAAAATCCAATGCATGTTAGATTAGGATGTTATGTGTAGATGTTGGACACAACGCATTAGATCTTAGTGAATTTCATTATTTACCTTGAACCGCCTTACGTGTTAGACTACAACTACATAGTAGTTCCACTTCTAACCGGTTTTTTTGTGAGTGCATATTTTAATGGTGAAGGTGTGCAAGAAATCCTCACAAAAGGTTAGGGGAACTTCCAGGTTTTATTATAAGACAACTTGGAGGACCTAGCCAACAATGTCTACCACCTACTCTAGCTTCTACCATATTACAAGGGGTATGTTTTATTGGAAGGACCATAGATAGATTCCACAATCACCAAATAATAGAGTAGGGTCCCTTGGCATCTACCTATAGTGTTAGAAGACCACTCTAAAAGTTCAATCATGTAGGATTTCATCCTAAAATATGGTTTTCCCCAAGTTTCTATTAAATAATATTTGAATGACCTAGAAAGCCCATAAAATTTTGGCCAAAGATTATACCAACAATGTCGCAAGAAACATGTATAAAATATACTTAGGTGAATATAAGTAACTTAAGTAGATTTGGACCTACCTTTTTTTCTTTTCTTTAACCACATCTTCAATTGTAGCCTCCACCACCATTTCCATCTTTCTTTTTTTCTTTGGAGAATTGATCTTTCAAGGAATTGTAAGAACACTTGGTAGACAATATGGTACATAATAGTAGTCGTAGTAACCATTACTTCTATCAACTTTGTTTTTAGCTATTTCCTTAAACAATTTCCTCTTTTGCAACCTATGCATTTGGAGTCTTATCCTTTTTTTACTTCTTGGATGATGATGTTTGTACTATAGTAATATTCTCTTCTTCAACTAAAGTTGATGAGACTACCAACAAAGATTGATGAGACTACCAGCAAACCACCAACAAACTAGCCAATCATGACCATCAAATTGGGAGAAATTGCATTTGAATGTGAACTCCACATCTATAACTTAAAAAAAGGTTGGCGACATGGTATTCTAATAATGAAATCACATGACTTGAGTTACTAGATGGCTATTTATGGAAAAAAACTTGAAAACTTAAGGGACTAAGATTCTTACACTTAAGTAGGGTATTCGTTACAATAGTGGATAGTTGCACCCATGAACTTCATAACCTTTGCATTATCTTGGATTATCTTTGTAACCTCCATAAAATGCCATCCATACCATTCCTGAACTTTCAAAACATACATATTTAGTTTTTTATCCAAGTCATTAAGAAAATCAATAGCATGCATTATTATTGTATCTTGACCCACTACCATAAAATTCAACATACAATATTATTGTAAAATTAGATTAAATAGAGGGAGTAGGGTAAAGTAAGGATAAAATTCTTACACATAAATAATCAAGATTTGCCGCAACAATCCAGTTACTAATGAATTTCACAACCTGTACATTATCTTGGATTATCTTTGTAACCTCTAGAAAATGCCCTCCATACCATCCCCAAACTTATATTTACATACATATTTATTTTTTATCCAAGTTATCTAGAAAACCAATAGAATCTACATTATCATTATATCAACTATAAAATTGAACCTAAAATATTAGGTTAATCAAAGGGAGTCTAGGGTAAAGTAAAGATAAATATGCTTAAACCTAAATGATCAAGATCTACCACAATAGTCCAGTTGCCCATGAACTTCACCACCTTACATTATCTTAGATTATCTTTGTAACCTCTATAAATGCCATCCATGCCATCCCCAAACTTTCATAACATACATATATTTAGTTCTTTATCCAAGTCATCCAAAAGACCAATAGAGCTTGCATTACCATTGTATCAACCAAAAATTGAATATATAATTTTAGGTTAAAATTAAATTAAACATAACCCAAGTAGGGTACTAAAGTAAGGATTAAGATGCTTACACATAAATGATCAAGATCTACTACAATAGTCTAATTGCCCATGAACTTCAAAGCCTTTACATTATCCTAAATTATTTCTATGACTTCTAAAAATGACCAAACTTTCATGACATACATATTTAAAGTTCTTTATCCATGTCATCATCATTAAAAATTAAATTTTCATATTCTTCAATTTTATTATACTCTAAGCTATAACTATTCTTAATGTATCATGTACATTATAACTCATTTATACATGGTAAAGGTTTTTTGAAGCTTTGAAATTCTAAAGCAATTTTGAAAAAATCTTTGAATTTTTAAAGTTTTGAAATTCCACATTAAAAAAATTATGAATGTTTTTCAGGTGTGGTTAATATGTTTTTATCATCTATATTTTTTTCAATGATTATTTTATTATATGAGTCCTTTTGATATTCCTTTGCAAATTTGATTTCATTTAACGCAATAGGTGTACATTTTAAAACATCCTAAATTAAAACCAAAATTTAAAATTGGATCAAATGAATTTTGACTTTAAGTTCTTTGACATTCATATGAAGGAAAAATGATTAACTTCCCATGATTACTATATATGATTTTGATTGATTATGTTTAACATTTGACACCCTTTTCGGCTCCTTGTTATGTGTTTTGACCTTTAAGGAACATTTTCCATTCAAGAAATTTCAATTCTTGTTGTCACATGTAATACCATTTTAATGATTCATTAGTTGAATTAATGGGAATTACATGTATATTGTTGATAGATTTTACAAAAAAAATTATAAAATTTAGAATTGTTAGAAATATTAGACGAAACAATTAATGTTCTCTATCTTTTCCAAAATCTAAGAATATTCATGTTATTTTTTTGTATAATCACATGGTGGATTAGCTAATGTAAATATTGTCACTGGGTATTTGTCTCATAGATGTATTTTGGTTTTAATATTTGATTTGTGGACTTGTGGTCTTAGTATTATTATAAGAGGTATTGATGTATTGAACCAAGAATTTACAGTATTCATGTTCTAACTTGGTATTCAATATTGATCACACAGTGAAATCTATAATATTTATGTTAAAATGGTATGTAGTATTTAAGTTCAATTGATACTCACTATTGATGTTCAGATGGTATTTTGCATTATTCATGTTCAAATTTTGGTATTTAGTATTTGATCACATCATTAGTAGAAACATGCCAAAATGCAACCACTCTATTTGTGAGTACATGTGACTAATAGTCATTTGTAGTCACCTTTGGACATTTTTGTGACTATTTCTTATGTTGGTCATATTTGCTTGTGAATAGTTTGCAACTATTTTGATTCTCATCCAAAAAGAACAACTTATGTCCCATCAGTTGCAAATGTGACCAATTTAGTTGTAGCCTTATAAGGATACAAAGGTGTATTTTGTGTATTTTAAATAATATAGTTTGGTATGCTAGGATTTACAAAATATATACTTTGAATGTATATGAACCATCATATTACATATGTATTTTATTATTAGCATAAATGCCTTCGATATTATGGTTACACTAAATGTATATTTTAAGTATATTATAATTTTATGTAAGATATATATTAAGTATATTGTTCCCATATTACAAGTTTATCCAAGCTATTTTATTATACTTCTTAAAATTATCACAAATGACATTTACAATTATTTATATATATATATAAATATGTTAATTTCATATAATAAAAACATGAATTTTAATATTTTTTATAATTTTAAAGTAATATTGATTTATTACATAATGCTGAAGAGGATTATATTAATATGACAAGAGAAATAATGAAATAATTACTAAAATTAAAACCATTATGCCTATTGAAATTATAGTTATTAGATGTTTACAATTAACAAGAGTTATAAAAATTGACATAATATTGAAAATAACAAAATAATTAACCTAAATTAATTAATACTTCCAATAAAAAATTATTATAATTTATGTTTATGTATTTATTTATAAAAATTACTAAAATAATTATTAAAGAAATCTAATACATTATTGTAAAATGATTAAATTATTTTCAAAGGACTAATGTACTTATAAAGAATTCATTTTTTATTTACTGAAAAATAAAACATAAAAAATAATAATCATAATAATAATCAAGTCACATAAAAATATATATAATATTAATAAAATAACTAACCTAAATTAGCTATAAATCACATTATTATTATGATTATAAGTAATCAATTATGAGGTATTACTACATTATACTAATTACCAAAAACTTAATATATAGGTTTAAGTTTTTTCTTTAAAATAAATAATTCATAAATCATAATTACTTATTGTTAATTATTAAATGATTATAATCAATGACTGAAATATATTTTTAATTTTTAATTTTATAATTATTACTGTAATAGTAAATGAGGAAATTTAATACATTATTATACATATGCAGAAAATATTTTCAGAGAAAAATATACTTATTAAAAATAAAATATTTATTTTAATAGTTCATAAATAGGTATAATGAGTGAAGTAATAATATGAATAATAAAAATAAAATAGCTAACCTTGGCTACCAACTAGCTACACTAATAATTCAATTATTATCATTGTTATTGTTATATATATATTTCTTATTACCCATAAAAATGAAGAAATAATGGGAATAATTAATGAATATTTTAGTTATTATATTAATTTATTTGGTTACAAAACATTAGTTAGTTAGTTATTGATAATTAGCTAGTTATTTCAATAATTGAGAAGTTATGTCCTATACTTAAGAATTTTAATTGAAAATTTTGTAATAATCTTCAAATAATGAGCAAAGTTGATGTAATTATTATATTAAAAAATCACTAAATAATTATATGTATTATTCATTATTTACTTATTTCCAATACATTTTTGATATTATAACATAAAATTTTATATTAATAATTATTCTTCTAAAGTAATCATTGTAAAATCATTGTAATCACTTAATTTATGTATAATTTAGAATTACAGTACTTGCATAATTAATGTAGAATTGAATTGAATTACTCATAATCTATAATATATAATTTACAACTTTTATTTTTATTCAAGTTTATAAAATAATCATAATTTCATCAAAATAATTAATGTTAGAACCATAACTGCGTGGATTGAAATGTAATAAATTAAAATACTTATCTCTTGTTACTATTTGTCCATAATAGATCACTTTTATAAAAAACTAAAAAATGATTATATTTATTAAGTATAACTTACACTAAATAAATATTGTTACAACATAGGTTCTTATATTATTTAATTTATAATCCTATATGAAAAGAAATCGATTATTGTAATTTATGTTACATTACTTTAAAATCATTGTAATTATTTTAGATAATAAATAATTATAGAGTATGCATAAATATTTTTTAATTCAACATAATTGAAAGTTTACATAATCTATATATTGTAAGTTGAAACCTGAATGAAAATTTTGGAAAGATTATAATGTAAAGAGATAGTTATTGTAATGATTATAATTGCAGGAATTATTATGCCGTAACTTTATTTTTTATTTTGAAATTTCTTTAATTACCTATGTATGATAAATATTTTTATAATAAGTTTAGAGTAATTAGAAAAATAAATGTATGTTCAATAAGTTTTTAAATATTAATAAAAGCAATTATATAATAATTGGTGTAATTACTTTAATATTAATTTTAAAATAAATAATTTGTGTAGGAATTTATGTTCTAACAACAATTTTTATTTGAGTATTTATAATTTGAAAATAGATATTTGTAATATTTATTTGTAATTATTGTAATATAATTATTTTTTCATTAAATATATTGTCTATAATTCGACCAGATTTTTAAAAATAAGTAAATATTTAAAGTATTTAAGTTATTTATTTAGTTATGAGTTATGTATTGGCAACTTATGAATAATTACTAGTTAGTTAAATATGAAGAAATTACAAGTTATTTAAGTAGGTGATAATGAAGAGTTAATATTTGTAATGTATAGTTTGTACTTTAAATATATGTTAAAATTCAATCATTGTGAATCAAATGATTATCTAATTATTTAGTGAGGCATGTACTTGAATGTTTAAAATTCTAAAAACTCAAAACAGGAGGCATGAGGAAAGTTTTGGAGTTACAATTTAGTTTGTGAGGAAGTTGTTACATAGTTACAAAAATAAAAAATTAAATTATTTTTTAATAATTCCTATAATTACAATCATTACAATAATTACTTTCATTACATTATAAATTTTACAGAATTTTAATTTGGATTTAAAGCTATAAATTACTGATTGTGAATAGTTATGTTAAATTAGAAAAACATTATGCATATACTATAATTAAATCTTATCTGAAATAATTTCAATAATTTTAAAGTTATGTAACGTTAATTACAATATTTGATTTCTTATACTATAAGAATATAAATTATATAATACTAGTTTATTTTGTAACAATAATTATTTAGTATAACTTATTATTAATATATATAATTATTTATAAAAGTGAGTTATTATTGATAAATATTTATAAGAAATAAATATTTTAATTTATTATATTAAAATTATGGTCATTACATTAATCATGTTAATTGAATTGTTATTATTCTAGAAATTGAAATAAGAACTAAAATTATATATTATATATTATAGATGATGAATAATTAATGTAAATTATAAAATAATTATATATATATTATACTTCTAGCTTACAAATAAATTAAATAATTAAAATGATTTGAAATAATTTTATTATATTAAAAATTTACTGTAAATAAATAAATAAATCATGAATAATACAGACAATTACTTGGTGTATCTGTTTTTTAAAAATACAATAATTACATCAACTTTGTTCATTATTTTAACATTATTAGAAAAATTTGAAAATTAAAATCTTAATTATGATACATAACTTCTCAATTATGGATATGAAACTTTATTATTATTATTAAAATATATACATTGTAAATAAAATATTTAATTTTATTATTGGGGACTATCATTTTAATTAATGGAATTAAATTAATTCATTTAATTATAGTGGTCATATATTCGAAAAATATTTTAAAAATATACTTACATTTAATGTAGAAGAAAATTATAAATAATTAGTAGAATAATCTATGTTGGAATATAATTGATTTATTTTAAATTATAAGTAAATTTATGTGATGAAATTATATAATTACAATAATTATATGAATGATTTTTGTTACAATAAAATTATTTTGAATACTAATTTAAATTATAAATTAAAAGTTATGAATATCAAGTTGAATCAAAATGAAATAATTCGCGTAATTAATGTATAATTACTGTAATTATAATGATTTAACAATAATTGTACATTATTTACAATATATTTTTTGGAATTGTTGGAATTTTTGGATGATCGAAAAATTAACAATAGTTTGTGTACAAAATAGAATCTGGACATATAACTTGAATACAATCAATATATACAACCCATTTTATACACATGTATGTTGTAATATATTTTCATATATTAATGGGTAGATTACATTTAGTACACCATTGTAAACACATACACCTTACAATACACACAATAAACTTTGAACACCAAAAGGGTTGCAATTCATTTGGACACATTTGCAGCTAATCCAATACATAAATAGGTCTTCTTGAATGAAAAACATATTAAAATTGTCCCAAATGAAAGGATGAAGAAAACATTAGTTGCAAGTTAGTTGGAACATAGTTGCAAGCATGATTTTGAATCCAAAAAATAGTTGTAAAATAACCAACATTAGTTGTAAACGACAAGTAGTTGCAATTAGTTGCAAATTGATTGGTTGCAAAAACCCAATTTTTTTTTAATGACTTTTTAGTTTTTTTTTATAAATGGGCACAAGTTCAAGTCTAGTCATGGTCAACAAGAATGTTGTGGGTATGTATATCATGACATGTTACAAATGAACAAATGACCCCAAAATTGGGTTACTTTGATTAATCCTTTGAAGCTCACAAAAAAAACTAAATTTGATGCATAAAATAATCCACAATTCCAAACATTTTCATATGGTTACATTTTTATATGTGTCTAATTAATTTGTGCATATATTGTTATCATGAAAGTGGTTGAATTTGTCTTGGATTGTTTATATGGGGTTGGTGACCTTAAAATGTTTCCAAATGGCAAAATAAATCGAAAGGTCATAACAACTACAAATGTATGAACAACCACAAAATTTGTTTACAAATCTTGTTTTAAATCCTATGAGTAATTAGGTAATTCTTTGTGTTCAATATAAATTTTAGCATCAAATGTTGTCCATACCAAGAGGTTTTCATTAACAACCACTTGATAACCATAAAATTATTAGGCCTTTTCCTTTCATTTGAAACAATTAACTCCATTTTGCCTTGTGCCTTAGCTTGGATCTTGGTTATCCATATCATGAAGTTTTTTTCGTGTTTGTTAATTGGGTCGAAATCACTTGATTGCCCCTATAGGTTTGACCGTGGTTGGCCATTTCTATTTAGGATCTTCATTTACCATGTGTCCAGTTATTGCCTCAAGCCAATAAGACTTATATTTCATTGCATTCTAGACATTGGACCCTCATCTCAAATGCCATTCATTATCATTCCTTTTTAAAATTATGATCATAGTAGATCTTAATGGAAGGATAGTATGAAACCCTTAATACATTTGCCAAGCTTCACACAACTTTAAGATGATAAAAAGGTCTTTTATTATATAGTCAAAACAATGAAAAAATCATGTCATTAAATCTAATCAACTAACTATCATGACTAAAATCTAACCTTATATATGGTATGAGAGATTACATACATTGGAGCCATGAAATGCCACATGGCCAAGCCACATGGATCTGTTGATGACATGGAAGAATATTTTTGTGTGTCAAAGAATATTTTTCCACATCAACATGATCTATTAAAGAATATACCCTTTGACATTAATGGAATATATTAGGAATATTTTTATGCATTCACGTTCACATGCTCATGCTCATGTTCACGGGCTCATGAAATAGCATTCTTGAACACTTAGGGAAAAGGGGAGCTTGATTATACTCTTCAACTTTTGATGACTATGTTCAAACTTTCAAGTAAGCAACATTGTACTACTATTTCAAGAAGGGTGGTCCATTAGGTCAGGAGTTTGATAGGAATGAGCTTCTCTTGCATAAGGCAACCCAATTTGGTGACCCAAAATGATTTGCAAATGCAATTTTGAAATATGCATCAAGCTCATCTTTCATGCCTAGAATTGCGTACAAGGAAGGGGAGAATATCTTTGGCTTTTGCAAGTGTAAGCCAAACTTGCCTCTAGGATTAAAAGGGGATTCACATAGGCACAATCATGTCAATTTTTTTTGCACATGTGTCAACACTTAGAGTGGAAAATCGCGTCTACAAATTAAATGGCTTTCAAATGTAACATTGATCAAAATGAGGTTGTGGATATCACCCATGGTGGTGTTGAATCGTGGAAAATCCTTATAGAAATGGAGTTTGGTATATAGAACAATGTCCCTCAACTTCACACATCCAATGTTCAACATTGCAAAAAACCACCAACCATTCTTATATTGCAAGGATTATTACCAAGTTGAATGCCATTGGTGTTCCTACTCCTACTTACTTTGGTATGTGTTTTCAATTCATAGGTGCACCCTTTGAGATTCACAAGTTTTAGTTCTATGTAAATGACATGAATCGTTGCATGGGGGTATGAAACATAAGTATGCAGTTGAGAGATCGATGGTTCCTTGTATTTGGCAGTTGCAAGAAGGGACCAATCTTTCAAAAGATAAGGTGAAGTCTTTCAAGGAAAGAAATTTTGTTTTCATTAAACAACAATTTACTTATTTTTCTTCGAAATTTGTTCGGTGGGAAAAGCTCCATTTTAATAAATTGATTTGCAAATGCAATGTCATGGTCCACAACATGGCATGGGAAGGTTGTTCAACACATTGCCATTTACAATGTCAAAACAACATTACAATATGTGGGTTTAGGTTAATGATATTTTTGCTCTTGGATATGGATGAATCTACAAGATTTTATGTGGTGAAGCTTCAAACAAAAGGTAATATGAAATTATAATTAGAAATTTCCCAACATGCATTTGCATGGATTTTGTGATTATGATTTCAAGTTCATTGGGGAAACAAGGGAAATGGGTGCCATGTAAACACATGTACTAACATGTCATGTTTTGTGGTAGGTTGAAAATTTCATTCATTTTCCAACTTGGAGTTGTAATGAAGTTTGTTACTTGTTGGCTCATTTTGTAACTTCTATGTAGGTAGGAATTTAATAAAAAAAAGTGACACCGAAATTTGTAAAAAAATAATGTCCATTGCAACATTCAACATGATGTTATGTGTTTCATTCTAGAACCAAAAATTGTGCCACTTGTTACTATTTTGATTTAATAGGTTTTGATTTGTTAAAATGTCGATTCATGAATTTCATAGGTATGAATCATGTTTCATTGTGTGAAAAATCACAAATTGGATTGAGTGTGTGGGTCCAAATTCTCTTAAGTGTACCAAAATCTTATCACAACATTACTTTTTTTCTGTTTTTTTTAACCAAGTCTTTTTTACCATGTAAAGACATTTTTGTGGATGATTATGATGGAATCTAGAATTGTAATGGTTTAAGATGTATTCTTTTTGAAATTTTTGACAACTTTTGATTCATCATTTTTTAGGGAGAACCAAATATAGGATGAAAAAGGATTGCAATAAGGACTAGGCCCTTTTTGTCCTATGTGGTACACCTTAAAGGATTTTCATGGGTGTTACATAAATATTGACAATAATGTTCAACACTATATTGGGTGGTTTAATTAACTCCTCTTATTTTTACCTCTAAAAGAATTTAGGAAAGTAATATTTTTACCATTAGAATGTTCCATCAATTTAGATGGGAAAATTTTGTCACATAAACAAATAATTTTGTATACATGGGAAGAATATTTTGTCTAGGTGGTAAGAATATTTTTAACATTTTTTTCTCACTCACCAAAGTCAAGCTCACATGCCCATTGTTCATGCTCGTAATTCATAGTTCATGCTCATAATTCATAGTTCATGCTCACACATTCATCTAGTAGCTATGTTGGTGCATAATGAACTTTTTATTCGTGACAATCTTTTGGCAATCCTAAATTCAAATAAAAAACTTTTGGAATGTGCATGACAAATTTTTGCAATTCAAAGTTCATTTTAAATAAAAATTAACCTTGATCCAACAATCGAATTAAGAGGATTGGGCAATTGAATAATTGATTAAATCAACTTCCAAACTTTTCAAATTTCCCAAAATTTACAATATTGTCATCAAGTTTGATGTTACATGTCTTGTCAAATTTTTGAAATGCAGAAAATTATTCTTTGTGACAACAATTTTGGGGGATTTTGATTTGCTCATGCCCAATGCCCAACACTAGCAATCGTCCTTCATTGAAAACTTGCACAATAACATGTTTTGAAGACAAGGTATTAATTTAAAACTTTAAAACGTTGTGAACACCAAATAAATAAATAAATAAATAATGGAATTAAATATGGGTGAAAGGATAATCAAGTATACACAAAAAGGGCTTGAGTAGTTGCAGTCATATTTGTACACAAAAATGTAGCAAACTAAAGTCAAAATTGATCATTGTCAAACCATCATGGTGTTAAATATTGAGTTTATACTATGTTGTGTACAAGGTTTGAAAAAAATTGTGTATTAAAAGTAGGTCAAAATTATTTTGAGATTGATTGGTGGAATTGTGTTCAAAAATATTTTTACATTAAAGTATTGATATATTATCACCTCTACTTCGGAAATTGAAAATGCATAAGTAAATTTTAGATTCGCATTAACCAAGAAAGTAATAAATTCAATATTTCATATAATTGAAACCTATTTTGTTTCTTTGGAGAACCTACAAAATAAATAAAAATCTACTTGCATTTTAAAAATTATACTTGAATCTACTTTAAAGCATGTGATTTTTCAATATCATTGACATAAATTTTAAAAATATGTTCATATTGATCTTTTAAATATAATATTTTAAATTTAATTTGATAAAATTTAATTTATGACTACTTTACATTTTTCTTGACAAGGATCATGAAATATATATTTGGTTGTGATTTCACCCATGATATACATATTTCCTTTCCCCACTAGGGTTTGAAAGAGTTCACAAAAGAACATTGATGCAATTATGTGCAATGTTATCTCCCTAGAAATTGGAACTTATGCATCATAATAACAAACTTTGAAAACATGGGATGTTAAAAGCATTGAAGACCCATGAGATTGTAATTAGCAAATAACAATTACTACAAATAGAAGATTGTCAAAAGTAGGTGATTTTGATCACAAGTGCTAGTTAGTTGGTGACAAGCACAGACAACAAAGAGAGGAGCTTTGGCGGACACCTTCACACAAACAATGACAATGTTTCGTGATGAAGACATGATTGTATTTGTGAACAAGCTATTGGATAGCTTTAATACATGGCATTCAAGTGAGACCTAATGTCCTCCATGTTGCATCTTGGAAAGAAGGAAATTAGGTTTTAAAAGTTTACCTTGACAAATCCACATCGTCAACGAATGCTTTCTAGCCCATCCCATCAACCCACTTTGCAGCAATTAACAAACATTAAGATTTTTTTTTTTCTTTTGTCTTGGAGGCCAAGCTTTTTTTAAGTAGGAAAAGGGCCATAAATCACTAGAAAAAAACATTGATTTATTTAGTGTTTGCTTTTTGTGGAGTGTTTACCACCTGGCATTGTGAAGCATGGATGTTTTTTTTGGGGAAGTTCATAATGTTTCCCATTTTAACTCTTGTTGGTTTGAACTAGTGTTGTGTGGTTATTTGAATGTATAAAGAATATCCAATTTTAGTTTTTAATCATATCAAAATTAGAAAACCATTAATTTCTTGTTAAAAAATTAAAATCAAAGAACAACTAGTCTCACTTATTTCAAAAATCTTAAAGAGCCATTAATTTTTATGGAAGAATCAACAATGAACTAGGAGTTTTATGGTTAATTATTTAATTTTTTTCAACTTTTTTGAGAATTGTGCTTACATACTAGTATAGGGTCTTTGATGGGATCACAATTAATTAAAAAAACCATCCTAATAATTATCAGGGCTCTACCATAGTACATAAATGGTTTCAGCATAAGTTAAATTATTTTTTATTTTGTCAAAATTTTGAAAGTTTATTTATTACTTGTGTCAAAATTTTGATAAATATTATAAAATTACAATTTGAAGTATGCGACTATCAGGTTTGAACTTTAGACTTGCCAAGCCAATCTTTGAATTCAAGATTGTGACAATCTAGACACACTTAAAGTGTCCCACAGAGACAACAAAATTGTGTTTATTTATTTTTTATAAACATTACCTACCAGAATTTTCAAAATTAAAAAACCAACTGTCGAAGTTAAGATTTGTGACTTAATTAATTATTTAGCAATTTGTTGCTGAATCCGTTCAAATACTATGATATTCTTGTTTTTAATAATCACCCAAATACTAGTTTGAACTTGCCATAAGGTGCACAATCATTATGTATTGCATTTGATTATTTTTCTTATTTCCTTTTGGAAGGAGTTTTGACAATAGGAAAATGTTTTTTCTTCCCTACTTTTATGCCCAAAACTATCACCCTAAGAGGTAAAAAACAATTGTCAATTGGCAATTTGTTGTGGTTGTGGTTACAAGTTGCTACCATCTTAAAAAAATTGTGTCCTTTATCCATACTCTAGGATTTTTATAAATAAATAAATAAATAAATAAATTTATTTTTATAAAATTAAAAAACAAATTAAACAAAAGGACTTTACTCAACACAAAAGAAAAAGAAAACAACCACTGGGCCAAGATCAGGGACTAAAACCCAGGGGCCAGAGGCACCACACATCAATCACCTAACAACCCCACATCTAGGTCTTTGGAAAGACCAAAGACCTTCCTTACCATTAGCTTTTATAGTAGATGACATGTCTTAACAACCCATAACCTGTCAAAAATTCAGATAGTAAGAATCCTTCCATATTTGGAGTCTTACTAATGCAAGCATAACCTTTTTAAGTCAATTAGTCATAATCCAGGAGATGGCCCCACACGAAGGACTCAATATGGTGTTGAGACCATTGCTTTTGGTTGAATACTAAATCATTCTTCTCAACCCAAATAGTCCAAAGGGATCTCCCTTCGAAAGAGATGCCAAATTGGGTTGAAGTGTTTAATCTTACTTTTAAGCTTCTACACTAAATAAACATTGTTCCACAGACATGCCTTTCCAAGGCGCATCTCGATTAGGTTTAGCTTGTAATCTGTTGACAATATTGACAACCCAGTGCCAAATTCTTTGTACTTGAGGGCACTCCCAAAATCGATGGAACTTTGATTCAACAATTTCAACGGTACAACAATGGCAAGTATCTTCTAAACTATTATTAATTCTTGCTTTCCAAGTATTGACAACAATTGCTGTATGCCACATGGACCACATAAACACAACTTCTTTCCTAGACGTTTCCTTGTGCCAGACTTTTGGCGATGTGAGCTTGCTTTGAACTTGCAGCAGTTCCCTCTATTTGTCCTTGGCTGACCTATATAGCCTTTAGTTATTCCTTTGCAACTTCCTTCTTAGACTAGTTGTATACCTTAAAAGCTTTGACCCATCTTCCCAAGTCCATGCCAAGGGGTCAAATGTGAGCTCCCCCACCTTGCCATAGTATTATGAGATTGGTGAATTACTTTTGCCTTGAAATGTCTCGCATACACAAACCTTACAAATATAGCCTGTGAACTGAGGGTGTTCACCTTCTCAGTCAACCCAAGGTTGAAGTGACTGGTATTGAAACCCCAAGCAAAAACTTGAACTTTATGTGGAATTGTGAACACAGCTGGGTTGGGAGAGATCTCTTGAATGAATAAAGTAGTTGCTTGTGCCACTACATAAGGATCTGCATCTCTTTCATTCCTAAACAATCCTACCCATTCACCTTTTGTTGCCACAATAAGAGTTGATTGTCAGTGATGTGCCAAAGGTAGATCAAGCTGATTTACCATTCTTGCCCATAAATGGCCTTCCTCTGGCTTAAGGGAAAACATTTTTCTGCCTTTGCCACTGTCATGACGTCTGTCGACCCTTTCTGAAAAATGGATCCCATTTTTTTAGGCCTTTATTACACAATTTTACAGCTTTTTTTTTTTTGGAGAACCCATACTTGTCAACTTCAAAATTTGTAGTCCACCACAACTCCTGTCCCAATGTTCTTCAGCTGTGGAAGGGTGGTTATACTTAATATTATATACAAGTGACTTCCAAGCCCTCCCAATTTTATTCCAAATTTGGAGCTCCCTTCATTGACATGTGTTTGTGGCACATTGCGCAATTGATGGTGGGTCCCCAGCTTTTACTTTTCTTGGGTCTATCCATGCTCTTGTTTGTTGCAAAATTTGATCCTCTGATCCCTTTAATTCTTGTTACAATTATTCACTTTTGTTAGTACTGAGTACAATGTAACAATTTTTTGTGTGTGCGGATTTGATATCATTTATCATTAGGGATCAAAACGTAAGGATACTACTATCAGGAAAGGATGCAAAATGATGATTTGAAGGAACGCGCCAAAGTGAACTTTTCAAAACATGCTACACAAACTTAAAAGACTTTGGCAAGCAATCTTGTCATTGTCATTGAGAACTCTTTGGACATCGAAGGGAAGACTTGTGTCATGGGAACAAGCCAGGGATGGGTCTCTGTCCTGTCCACCCACTCCATTTTCTTGCCAAGGTCGTCTGGAGGGACTGAATAGGTTTGTGGAGGGAAGGGTAGGTTTAGGGTTCAAACCTCCTAGAAACTTATCCCTGTTATGAAGGATAAGTTTATAGGAGGTACATAAGGGCCCAAGACTGGATTTTTTGGAAACGAGGGCCTGCTTTCCAAGGCATCAGCCTGGGCAGCTCACATTTCCAGAAAGCACAACCTCCAAGGGACTTACATTACATAAAGCTCGACCCTTTGATAAAGGAAGCATTGACAACAAGGATTGATGCAAACATACACAATTTTGTAGTGTCCACTATGTTAGTGTAAGAGCCCATTGGTCAAAGCCAATCCTGCAGAGGATAAATTACACCTTCTTGAGTGAGGCATGTTGCTAGTGGCCATGTTTCACCAAGGAAATGTTAAATTTGGACTTAGAGAAACCCTACCTGATTGGTCTTAGAACAAGATATTTACCATGGTTGGAATCAACATAAAAAAATTTGCAGTTCATACCATGGTACCAGTGTAGGTGCTGGTTCATCCAAATTGGTCTTTAGGTATGCATGATGGCTTGACTGAAGTAAAAGCATATGATGTGTTCACCCCTACATTATTTACTTCCTCAATATGAAATGCATTTGATCCACAGACAATAATGGGTGAAGGGTCTTTCAAAATCATCTTGGCGGGGGTGGGGGGTGTGCGAGGGGGAAAGGGGGGGCATCTTGCTCTCAAATTAAAGACAATCTAACGCATATCAAATTAGTCCATTTGTCAAAGTATAGTAGTTTTTGGTATTTATCATGCATTCAATAGGTTTCAAATTTCTTTTTTTAAATAAAAAAAAGTATGTTTCAAGTTTCAACAAGCCATTTGCCATGACTTAATCAATTGCCAATTGTGAATGTTACCTGAAACAAGGTGGTGGGTTGAGATGTATTTTATTATACAAGAAGAGTTTTGGCACAAGTAATGCGCTAAAACCAATAAAAAAAATTTTGGCGAAAAATCGCCAAATGGTGACACAATTTTCTGAAAACAGGATAATTTGTTGCAAATTCCTTATTTTTGAAAAAAAAATTCGGCAAAAAGTGACAGAAAACTGGTTTTTTGGGGATGGTGTCGCCACATTTATGCCTACTGGCTACAATTTTCATAGTTTCTTGAAATAAATTCACTAGTTAAGTCGAAATTTGCCTAGGGATGCTCGTCACCCTGGCTACATTAGGAAATTGTAAAAAAAAACATTGGCTGAAACCGAGTCTTTTCATATGAAAAGAGGTTATCAAGTTGAAATTGTATATATAAGTATTAGGTTGTGTATCTGTAACTTGTTGTGTAACTTGATGTAATTACACAATTACTTAGGTAATTATTTAAAGGGGTAAGTTGAGTGGTAGCATTCCATAATTTGGTCATGGTGCATTGACTTTCACATATTAATTTATGCGGAAGTCATGTACCATGTGATTATGTTTCCTTGTGATTATTTTATGTGAAATCACATGAGGGACCATGTGATTATGTTTTCTTGTGATTATTTTATGTGAAATCACATGAAGGACCATGTGATTATGTTTCCTTGTGATTATTTTATGTGAAATCACATGAGGGACCATGTGATTATGTTTCCTTGTGATTATTTTATGTGAAATCACATGGGGGACCATGTGATTTTGTTTCCTTTTGATTATTTTATGTGAAATCACATGGGGAACCATGTGATGGATAAACTTTAGGAAGTTTCTTGACTAGTTTCGTTTTGGTTGGTATATAAGTGGGTGTTTGTGACCTTGAGAAACACCTTCACTTGTACAAAGTTATTGTGTGAATGCCAAGTTTGTTAGAATTGAAGTTTTGGTTTTGAAAGGGGTTGGTGTTTATGTTTAGTTCATGATAGGAGAATGGGGAGATACGTTGTTATGCATAGACAATAAAAGGTTGAGAACATACTTTTGCAATCAAGAACATAGATTTTCATAACTATGTAATAAACATACATAGTTTCGGTCCTAAATTCGTTTGTGTTGTATATCTTTTTGATTCCGTAACCGGGACACGAAACATAATCACATAGTGCACATGACTTCCACATAAATTAATATGTGAAAATCAATGCACCATGACCAAATTATGGAATCCTACCACTCAATTTACCCTTTTAAATAATTACTTAAATAATTGTGTAATTACATCAAGTTATACAACAAGTTACATATCCCTTGGTAAAATTAGGGAAACATGGGTTAATAACCCCTTTTTTATTTGTGTAGAACTTTGCAAAAATGAAAAAAAAAGAATGAAAAAAACACATTCTGCCACAAATTCCCTAATTTTTTAGGAAAAGGAACGATCATCCAATTTCAGAAATATTTTTAAAGATTTTTTGGCCACATTTCCACTTTTTATTTTGGGGAGGGGGAGAAGCGGCATTTTGCTTACCATCTTTTGTGCATTTTGGACATGTTATACAAACATGTCATCATTTAATGCTAAATCCCTCTTGGGATCTTGCATGTGACACAACATCAAAATTTTGAAAAACAATATTGGTTACTCGTCTCCAGATTCTTGTTAAAACCTCCTTTGCATTTGCAAGTGTTTTGCATGGGCACATGCAAAAAGGGCATGCAACTTTCAGTACTAGTTCTGTAAGGCAACTCTTAAAAATTATAAAAAGCACCAATTTGAACAATCACCTTCGCAAATTTTTTTTCCTTTACACCTAGCCACAAGCGTATGAGGTTATTACAAGATTTGAGTCAGTGTTTTTAGGAATTTTTGTTTGTAGTCAAAATTGCAATCATCCATAGGAAGATGTAAAAAAAATTCAATAATCCCTAAGAAGATTTAGCCAAATCTTCTTATAAATTAGATGTGAAGTACAAATCTTTGAATGTTTTTATGTTTTTGGCTACACATTGAAAATCAAAATATTAATTTAGTAAAATTTACCTTTTTTCCCCTAGCTTTTGGCAATTGAAAACCTAAAATTATTTATTTGAGTTTTTAGTCACTCTCTTCCTGACCCCAATCTTTCACGTCTATATGTTAAGATAGGTGTTTGTTTGGATGTGATCACACCATAAGAAGAGCTCCAATAATATTACACAGAGTTGGTATGCCGCATCAATTTGGCATGCTCAATGTAACACCCTTGGGAGGCCAAGAAAATTTAAGACAGTACATTGCCAACCATTTCACGCCAAGCAATTTCGGTAGACATGAGGAAGGAATGCACGAGAAAGTTGGCATTCAAAGCAACTACAAATTTGCAGTGATGTCAGCAACTACAAATTTGCAGTGATGTCATTCATACGTTGAGAAAATTGGCGTTTAATTCATCTGCATGAAAAATGCGATCCCAAACTTCACCACCTCATCGCATAGTAAGGCTAGAGCTAGATTCATGTACAACAATAGCATGTGGCACTCAGTGATTAGGGCGGTGGTTGTCGCAGTAGCAAGTAACTTGTAATAATGCCACTTTTCTTTCCAGATGCGGCAGGATTGGTTGCAACGACGATGTAGGACAAAAGGTGAAAACTTTGCAATTATGTTTCAAAGAGAACATGGAGGCTTGATGACAATCATTACCTCAAGCTTTGTATGGACAACTGATAGAAAATGATGAGACACGATTTTGCAAAAGGTTTTCATGGTTAGGCAAGAGATCCTTGAGAGCATAAAAAATATTGGACTTCGGTTCCTAAGGAGATCACTCATTTTTATTTGAAGAAACACGCAACATTAAAGAGTATTTTTTTTGGTATGTTATGAAACAATTAAGTTTTTTGGATATATTATAAAATATATGATATATATATGATATATTAATTATAAACATCATATTCATATAAATTATAAATTTATTTTTTTCAATAAGTTGCGTTTTTTTTTCACATTGTTTGAAATAAAATGGAAATGACCTACCCAAGCTTTAGGTACAAAGGCTTCTGTTTTGTTGTTCATGAAACATTTCTAAACAAAAAAAACTGAAAAAATAATGAAATGCTTATCTATAAAACTTTATTCTCTTTGATATGGCATTGATTTTTTTATAAAAAGAAAATATTAATATAAATTTATTGCTAAAAAATGCAAAAAAACATTTATTTGAATCAAATTTCATTTAAAAAAATTTAAATGATCTTAGATTTAATTAATGTATGTCAATATCATACATCATAAAAAGTTCATCAAATTTTTTTCACAACCTTAGTTTTGAAATATATGTATGTAGATTTTCAAATTTTATGATAGGTATTAAGGTATTATTTTGTCACAAATATATTCCCTATGTCCAAATTTTTCAACGTTTGTTGGATTTTTAAAATTATTGATAAGATTAAATCTAAAGTTAATTAAATATATATTTTAAAAATTCAAAATGTGATGTCCATACATTAAAAAGAATTAATTATAGAAAGATTATGTTTATGACTATAATTTTTGGAGGGTTTAATGTGTTTTCACTTGAATGCAATGTGTAGCAAAAGAAATTATAGCCTTAAACCCTAGAGCTAAAAAAAAAAAACCAAAACCTTGAAATTTAAAAAGACACATGTTGGTGCAAGGTTTCCAAAATATTGTAGAATCGATGGCCATCAAGTTTTGGGGTTGAACAAGCCTAGAATGGGGCAGATCTTAGGGTAAGGTCCTTGTTTGGTTATTTAAATAGAGGTTAGGGTTTGAGTTGGGTTTGCATAACCAGAACCAATGGGTATTACCCAAATATCTGGAGAACTGCTGAACATTGGTTAAAACACAAGGACAAAAATGATATGACACGTAACCAAATAAAGTGAATCCACCCATGCCAAATCGATTGATTATAATTAAAAATATTTTCAATTATAATGGTAGGTTCAGTACCTATTGTCAGGTGGATGTTGTTTTAAAATTGAATATCATTTGTAACTTCTTGTTTTAGGCTATTTTGGTGAATAGATGTAAAAAAAATATTTTAGTTGTAATTTAGTTGCACATGACATTTACAAATAGAATACCTAGTTCACAACAAAGTCGCAAAAAATATTTTTTCCTTCTTATGAATTGTGCATTAATTTTTAAATTCCAAATTATTTCAATAAGGTTTTTATGTACTTGTTTGACATGTGAATAGTTTTGAAGTTTATTTTTTGCAATAGTATGTGGTAAATATGTTTTAGCAAATGCTTATTTTTTCATTAAATGATGCCTTCAAGAATGTAATGATATTTATATTAGGTGCCCTAATATATATACATTTAATTGAATACTTTGTGTTGAAATAGCCTTGAACACAAATTTAACATCCATTTTTTGAGATATTTATTATTTATTTTAAAAATTCATTTTGAGGGGGTTTTCTTGTTTTACTTCCACCCCTTTTCAGGCTATCTTATTGTTTTCATGTTGATGATGGAGGCCAAAAATAAAGAATGCCTTTCCTCTCCAAAAATGGATTTAAAGTTAATTTAACAAGGTCCATAGGAACTCTGAAATTAAGCTCACTTCAACTATAATAGTACTCGGATGGTTGAACTTACATGAGGTTTAATATACTTGAGCCAATTGTGTAGGGGCGCACTGGTTTAAATGATGGTTCATCTTTTAGCTTAGGTCCATATTCCATTTTGTTTTAGGCCCAAAACCTATGGACCATACATGGTGTGAATTAATTGTTTTTTCAGCATAAACAACAAATTAATTTGAGTTTCAAGATCAATAAGGGTCAATGTTTAATTTTTCAATATCTTGATTTCATGAAAGTGGCAAGTATCTATTGAAAAAATGCATTTTACATTGAAAAGACATTCCCCCAAGTTTTTAAAGATTTTTTTCACAAAATAACGGTAACTCACCACAAAAGATTCATTTAACAAACCTCATTTTATTATTCACAATTTTGGTGGGGAGCAACATGATGTTTTTTTTCACAATTGGTGATGTGGTGGAAGTGGCATTTATCCATAAGAAGCTTTAGCTGAATGTGGCTAATGAACAAATATGAAATTAATATTAATCAATTTTTTCATGTTGAATTTTTTGGGAAAATTGTTAGGAAAACATTCACCGGAAAATATCCTGACTTCCTCTAAGTTAGTAACAATTAGAATATGTAAACATCACCTACAACTTATCTATTATTTCCTAGGAACATAAATAATTTCATCAAGATGGTGAACCCACATGGTACACACAGACTCATCTGTGTAAATTGTTTGGCATAGCCCACTAAGGGTCTCACTAATTTGGAATTTGTTTTTGCCATTTTTTCCTAATCACCAATCATTTGAATATATGCAAGACTATCTATGATTTTTTTTCAATTTTTTGATGTTGCTAAAGTGGCAATCATGCATAGGACGAATTAGTCAATTTTGGATACAAAAATATGAAAATAAAAATTGTGAGACTTTACACTATATTTTTGGCCAACTATTAAAACTTAATATAGAGGTTGGTGAATTTTTAAAAAAAATTATAGTCTTTTTCTCTCTTTATTTTTGCGGAAATTTGGGGATTGGAAAACCCAAAACTACAATAAAGGGCCTTTTGTAATATGTGAAGGTTCCTTCATTTAAAAATGAAACCTTCAATTCTATTTACCTTAAAAGCACCATTCAAGTGTCATGGGTGTTAATATGCTTTATTGTTTAAGCTAGTTCCAGTTGGGACTTGGGCCTCTCGGTGCTTTAGGTTGATTTGGGTCGAGTCTCTTGTGTTTCCCCTGGGCTTTGTGCTTGGTTCAGGCGTCTAGCTATTTTTGTACTTTACCTTCGAGAAAACTACATAGTCTATAGTCAAGCCTTTGTTTTCACTTTGAGATTCATAATAGGGTGGCTTCACCATACATCCAAAGGCCTGATTTCATAAGTTTGAAGAGGAGGCAAAGCCCCATGGAAATCATCAGGCCTTAGTCGGCCCATTATCATTCTTGAAAGTTGTGACCATTATATAAAAATGGTCAAGACTTGTCTTTGGAGCTGGGTTTCCACTGACTCAATTTGTTGCTTAAGTCCCAACCCATGAAATTAAAATTTATAGTCGTGAAGGACTCCCACTCATGGTTGGGACTTGTAAATCAAGCTTTAATGTGAAGGATTTGGTCTTAATTTGGAGCTTTAAGCTAATCAGATTGCAAGATTGAATCTAGAATTATACATGAACACTAATGTGAAGTGATCCTTAGATAAAACTAGGTTTTCCTCATTGAATGCAAGGAAATTTTCATTGATAATTATGAAAAAATGCCATTAATGTTTTTTTTAAAAATTTGTGATGTAATTAAAGTGGCCATGATCCATAAGCTAATGTGGCATTGCGAGTACAAACTTACATTAGTACAAAACTCTCTTTTTCAATCAATCTGATTTCGACTTGATTTCAACAACATTTTGACTATAATTTTTTTAATATTTAAAGAAGTTATTAATGGTTGTCAAGTAAGTTGAACGACCTACTCTTTTGGTGGACATTTAAAAATATATCCGAACTATTCTAAAGTTCACAGAATATTTTTTTAGTATCCATTGGGGTTACAATTGAATTCTAGTTGAAATGTCAACTAGGAAAACTACATAGTTTATAATCAAGCTTATCAAGGTGGCGTATCAACTACAAGAGTTTCATGTTCAGCTATATTGGTCAATTACAAAACATAATGATAAATCACAAATCACACATAAATGGATGACATTTAGATTGGGACTAATGTTTTCATTGCAAGTGGAGAGCACTATTGTTTTTCTCCTAATATGCAAACCTTTAAGCTACTAGCAAGCAGATTTACGAAGGCATTTACAACTTACAAGAACAGTTACAAAGGGCATTTACAAAAATGAAGTGCAATGTAAGGTTAGAATGTATGTTAGAATGTAAATGAGTTCAAGGCATAAATAACCCTGCAACAAAAAATGAAAAAAATAAAATCAGAAGTTAGAAAAAAAAGAGCTAAACAAAGCCAAAAACATCCAAAATAAAAACAAAACAACAAAAAATTTGAATAAAAAAAAGTTTTAAAATAACTACCTTATTTTCTTAAGATAACTTGCACATGGCAAAGGTAGGGGGAAATACAACACCTCAACAAACAAATAGCAAGAACACAAAGCAAAGAGCAATAGCAACAACACGAAGTAAAGAACGAACAACAACAACCAAGATGAGTAGAAAACAACAACAATGTAAAGCAAGGAACAAGTCGTAACAACACAAGGTGAAAAACATGCAACAACAAGGTGAGGAGCAAACAATAATAATGCAAGATGAAAAATGAACATTAACAATGCAAGACAAGCAACAAGTAGCATCAAAGTGAATTAAAAAACAAACAACAACAATGCAAGATGAATAGTAAACAATACCACCCTAGGCAAGGAATGATGCAAGACAAAAAAAACAAGCAGTAGCAATACAAAACGAAAAACAATCAATAGCATCGCAAAACAAAAAGCAAGCATAAAACCAAAGAACAAAAAATAATATAAGTTAATGAGGCCAAAAAGCCTCTCAGCTTTTATATCGTTAATGGGAACGTTATGCCTCCCTTGGTGGAGGCATTGCCCTAAACCTTAAACCTAACCCATTTTCCCTCCCAGACCTTGAGAACTGAATTCAGGTTTTCATGTGAAAACCCATCCAATTCTCTCTTTTTTTCCTAGTTGGTTCTCACATGGGTGAAAACTTTAAAACTGAATTTTACGTTGATTTTCACCCAAAATGAGAATGGTTGGTTCTCAATGTGAGCAACCGGACTGAGAATGGATCTGAGAACCGGGTCACCCAGTGCAAACTGCCCAACACTGGCTCAAAACACCCCCACCCCAGAACTTGGGAGAAAGTTTACAATGCCAAAATCAAAACCAGAGGTTCTCTTCAAAAGGAAAAACCACACAACACTAGCAGGGATTTGAGGTCATATCAGCCTTGTATCAATTTTATAATAATCTCAATGCCATGTGTCTCCGTGCTTCCTACCAGCCAAAAATTAGTCTAAAACGCATTACTAGGACCAGATTGACATGAAAGTTATAAGATGTGCCCAAAACCAATACCGGTCTGGTAGGAAAAGTAAATAAAAGTCCAATTCTGTGCAATGATTTTTTTTTGGTGGCAAAAGTTTGCCATTTTGCAAAGAGAAAACGTAGCGACCAACATGGTCAGGGGAACTTTTTGAAAAAAATTCCCAAAAAATCACTGGGACATTTGGAGGAAGAAAGTGGGTTTTTGGTAGATTTGGGCAGTTTTCGAGCTTTGATTCTTTTGAAAATACTATATTTACCTAATAGGTTCTAGGGGTTTGTCAACATTTAATAGGATTCCTAGATTTTCTATTTCTTTATTTGTCTTGTATCCAGATTTGGCTAAATCCACTTGTGGCTGATCGCCACTTTTTGTGCAACACTAAGAAATTGAAAAAAAAAACACAGCCAGTATGTTTAAAAGTCAATACCAGACCAGCACTGCTTTTGACCTGTATTTACCCACTATATACCCGTAGGTTAATAATTATAGGGCAAATGAGAATTTATTTCGTACCTGGAAGGTACCGTACGCTCTTCACAGGTTAAAAGCTGGTCATTTACTTTTGCTCTTAACCAAGTGACATGTTTGGAGTTTGAGTTGGTAGTCCAAAGTACGTTAGTTGAGTTCAAACCAGATGCCAATGCCCACGTGGCAGGTTCCCAACCCTTCGCTAAGCACTTTAAGTGAAGCGGCTTTATGGAAGAACGTGGGTTTCGCCATTCCGGCGGTAGGGCCGCTGAGTTGCACACAGGCAGGGGTGCTGGCGATTAGAACCAGGCTGGGTTGCAGACTGGCGGAGCCGCTGGCGATTAGAACGAGGCTGGGTTGCAGGCTGGCGGGGGTGCTCGCGATTAGAACGAGGCTGGTTTGCGGACGATCGGGGGGCGCGAGCGTTGAGAACGAGGCTGGGCTGCGACTACGACAGGCGACTAGGATGAGGTTGGGTTGCGACGCAGAAACAAGTCCAAGGTGGGTGGGGGCTGCGATGCGCGGCGGCGAAGGAGCCCAAGGGCAGAAGCAGGCATGAGGATCAGGAAGCGTGCGCCTCAAGCAGCTGAGGCGGCCACAGGAACAAAGGAGCTGGGGGCCGTGCAGCAACTGCCATTGACTGCGGAGGGATCGTTGAGTAGTCATGGAGCTGGGGGTCGGGATGGCGCTCATGATGAGGACGAGAGCTGCAGGAGCCGGAAGGTTGTGCCAGCTCATGTGGAACTAGTCCCTAGAACAAGTTATAAGCATGCGGATGGAGAAAACATCGTGGCGGAGAAGGATGAGGAGGCAGCTAGAAGGACGTATAACTCGCAGCTGACCGAGGATAACATCTCTCCGGTGAGTCCGAAGCTTTTCGGGAGTAGCTGGGGTATCAGGAATGTTATGGTTTGCGTGCTTTGTTTGCTTGCTTATTTGCACTTTTTGTTTTGGTGGAATCGGGAACTTATTATTGATGTAAATCGAGTCGAGTAAGAGAGGGAGAGTACCAGGTAGCTGCACGCTCGCTTGTCAGTCGGTTGGAGCGAGATAGGGTTGTGGAAAAGCGGAGTCGCGAGCTCCAACGGCAAGCTCAAAGGTCAGGTTGCTGTTTGAAGGGATAGTATGGTTTTTGTTACGTAATAGTTCCATACTGTTCTACGCGGCCATCTATTTCGCTCTAGTGGACGATGAGCTTAGGTGCGGCCGAGAGGTTGCGAGGACATTGAATCCGGCTGCAATTCGAAAGCTTCGGATAGGAACCAAAGTTTGTGATCACGTCTTCGCTTCCCGTGGTGGAGCTTTTGAATTCTGATCATGTCTAAGTTGCGAACTAGGCTTCTGGACACGGAGCCTTGGATAAGAAGTTTGCTTTCACCCGCGTCGGTGGAAGAAACGAAGGATAACGAGGGAGGGGCCCCGCGTGGCGTTGTTGACATGACGAAATGCCGTCGATCGATCCACAAGGCTTCTTTCCCTGGAGATCACGTGTTAAGCAGTCGACTGCACGAAGCTTAACAGTATCACACCGCTGTCGAGTTTCACGAATGAAACACGAAGACACTAAAATCATATGAGCAAAATGACATATTCATGAGCATCGTGCAAATGCACACAATCTTCCGAGGATTTGCTTGCGTCATAAGTGTGTTCAGTCCAGAAGCATATAAAGTTACACTTTTCTGACGTATTTACTGTCTGACGTGTATTAGCTATGTTTTAGCTATGCTGATCTATAAAGGGTCCCTCCCGTTGCTATGATGGGGGAGACTCAAGGTGTCAACTTTGACGGCAGCTTTCTGTATGCCCAAACCGAGATCTACGGTACAGTAAAGTTGTTTTCAAAGGTGTAGGTCAGCTGCTGAGCCAGCAACTGTAAGCAAATAGGAAGGTACATCCACAAGCGGTTTCAAGTCCATGAGGTTATGAAAAACCCAGCTCCACCAGCTGGAACTGCTACCTTACTATGCAATGAATGCTGCTCCAGGACAATTGGTGATGTCCAACTCATACATGTCTCGAGGAAGTTCAGACTTGTTCATCAATGCCTGTTGCACAGTAACCTTTTTTAGTCATTGCATGGTTGAAAAGTTCTAACCAGAGGTTGTTGTCTTTGGCATGCTAATCAGGTTAGTACAGAGTTGTCTTCAACATTAGAGACATGCACCAGACATTTGGAAAGCAATAGTGGTGGACAAGACCACAGGTAAGATAGCCATCACACTGCAGTTGTAGAGACTCAGGTAGCCATTTTTCCACATGGTGGTCCAACAGATATTGCTCTAGGTACAGAAAGAAAATCTTTGCATCAGGACAGTGCCATATAGCAGTGGGCATGCAAGCTCCACAAATCATTGCAACAGAACATGAGGACCTTGAGGCACTGGGCCTGCTATGTCCACAGCTTGGAAATGATTTCCCTGGCTGTTTCTTCCAACTGCAAGCAAATCTTTCAGAGTGCCCCAGAACTTTTGGGCCTAATCAGTTCTGCATGGAAGAGGTGTAATTCTGTCACACACAATCACCTCGGAGTTCACTTCTGAGGTCCTATGCAGGCTTAGATAGAGAAATCAAACAAGGATTTGAGAATGTCTTCTTCTGGGAAGGGTGCCAGTCTCAGAATGGAACTTACTGCACATAAGATTCCTGGTGAGGTCTCTAGTTTGGGTTTGCTGCACTTTTGAATCCTTGAGATGACCCTGATTTAATGACTGACAGCAGTAGACAGGTCCCTGCATGATGACCTCCTAGGCAGCGTTCCAATGTCATGTCTTGATGGAGTTTATCCTCTTCAGAAATGTCTTGAAGACTTCAAGTTCAAATTCAAATTCAAGTTCAAGTTCAAAAAATGCTGACTAGAAACTGATGTTGTTCAGGTGCAACAAACACATGATGGGGGTCCCCTTTAGTAGGTCAGACAATACATGCAGCAGTCTTCAAGAAATTTAGCAGTGCTTGAAACCAGGTTCCTTCTTGATACAGTAGATTGAATCATGTGTCAGCTTGGTACATGTAAGTAATTTTCTTGACAATTTGTTATTGAAGTTGACTCCAAGAAGCCCACATGGGCTGTATTGGTGTGAAGATTAGTGCCATCCAGGGAGAGTAAAGAGTGTTAGAAATGCTTTGAGCATTCAGTCTAGAGTCTAACTTCTGGGAGGAAATCTGGAACTGAGTTTCCAGCCCTGTGAGATATATGCACTTCTCTCAGAAGTGTCACACAGTTCTTTCACCACTAGACTCTGTGGTCTATGAGTTGTGATCAGTCCCAGAGCAGGATTCTTTTAGCAGGTAATTGGTTGTTAAACCAAACGTTAGATTCTTAACCTTCCAATGTGAATCCTCAAGGTAAACACACATAATTTAAGTTGCAGTGATGGATCATGAAAGGTCCATGGAGAGTGATATTGACATGCTAGTTCCCCAACTGCTGGAAGTTTGTAGCACTGAGCTGTGAACAAGATAAGTTGTTGGCTTGAATCTCTTGCTGTGACCTTATCTGTGCAGAAATCCACAGAATGCAATCCATCTGGAAGAGAGATTGAATTCTTCGATGGTCCACATAGGCATCAACACCAAAGGTAAATGTCAAGATTTCTTCACTCACAATGTTGACCCTTTTAACATGAATCCATAAGTAGGTTCCTTTCTAGTTTATGTGTTTTCTTGGATATATAGCCAACATAAGTTGTTCTGCCACTGAGTTCAGATCTGGAAATATCAAACCCTTGATCTTGTGAATCTTCCAGCCTATTGACTGCATGAGGAAGTGTGCAATCATGAGACTGAACCCATATATGTCCTGTGGAAGCAACCTTGTTCACCAGCCAGGGAAAATTTAGGGAAAGGCAAAAATATCTTGTGTGAGATGTATTAGTGGTCCCTGGATCAACCAGATCATGGACTTTTTAACATGTGAAAACCAAGGGGCTTACAGTCCTGGCAGGCTAAGATTCAATGGGTGATTGCCCTACCTGCCATGGTTGAACATGATGAATATACATGGGCCTCTAGTAAGTATTGGCTGTCTGTTGTATTTTAGTATAGCAAAAGTGAAAGGTAATCAGGTGATCAGGCTTACAAGTCTGCAGGCATGACCTCTTTCTTCTGAACAAACTCCATATATGCCAATATGTCAATTGTTTTGATCAAGTGCTGGCGTATTTGGTGATCTATTGCAGAGTTTTGTACTGGTTTTTATTTTTACTATTGTGATCCATATGAGAGATAATACCTTAAATCTGACTAGGTGCTGGCAGTATGTTAACCATCTCTTCCACCTAGAATGATTTCAACTAGTTATGTTAAGTCTGGGAATCTAGCAGCCTGCAATGTCTGAAGGAAAAACTAGGCAACCAAGTCCACACAGTTATAACAGAACTTCTGGATGTTCATTTCGAGCAAACCTCTGTGATAAGTGAAGAACTTGCAGTCTGTGGAATTCCCAAGTGTATGACATGATCAAGAACCTTGTGTGTTATACTTATCTGCTTTGAATGGGATGTGCATTATGTGAATACTTACAGGTGGAACTGAAGGTGGAAAGAACACATCTAGCATTTTGAACATCTCGAGCAAACTTGTATCTTATTCAACCTTGGATGCTGATAGAGATGCTTCAGATTGCTCAGTTTTATTTCAGTCCCTGGTAAATGTGTTTGACAGAGCTGGAAGGAATGGTCTCACAGCTTCTGAGGCTGTGTCTGAGATTGTGGAGAAGGGCTTACCTGGTTTGGAAGGAGGGAGCAAAAGGTTCAGCTCTCAGGTAGCTAAAGCTCTACACTCTCCCTGCTTTGTACAGCTTCCCAGTGGCAGGTTCTTCTTGTACCATTTCGTGAGTACTGAGACTGGGCCTGATAAACTTGACCTTGAGCTTCACGGCAATGGGTTCTTACAACATCTAAGTAGTCTGGAGGATGGCAAGTGTGGTATGCTCAAGAAAAGTAGGAGAAAGAGAGGCAGACATACTGCAGCAGCTGCTGTGTTTTCAGTCAACCTTGATACTGAAGCTGAGGGTGGAACTCTTCCTAGGCAGGAAGAATCCTGTGCTCAGGATGTCATTAAGTTCAGGAAAAGAAGGCGGAGAGCACCAGCATCCCAACGAGAGCTTGCTATTGGACCAACACAGTGCAAACGGTATGATGGGAGAGGCTGGCAGTGCAAACAGAAAACAGAAGAAGGATATTCCTTCTGTGAGCATCACCAAGCTCTCATCAACAAACGTGCCCTGCGCTTGAAGCTGGGCAAGATCCAATCTTGTACCACCCATAATAATCTCAGTTCTGATATGCAGCTGTCTACAGGAGGGATTCAAGCCAAGAGCCTGGCAGACATAGATGCAGCTGCAAAGCTACATCAACTGACAAAACCTGTGAATGGAGTTCTTAAATTGCAGATGCAACAACAGGAGTAACAGTCAGTTAAGGCCACCAAGGCTATTTCACTGAAGTCTATCATGGAGCAGTCTGGAGTTGATGGGCTGTAATTAAAGTGGAGTCCAGGTGCATGCTCTGAAGGCTGCAAGAAGCTGGTTTGGTCCACCATAATGCTTTGCTGCCTCACAGTTTTATCAAGCAAACTTTCCATTGATCACAATTGCATCATCTGCAGCAATATGTACCTGCACAGATGTCAACAAGGGCATCTCTTACTTAGATCACATGTAACTTGTTATGAAAATTAGCAGTGCAAAAATGAATTTGGGCCTTTGTTTGGCATCATGGTACAAGAAAGGACTGACTTTCTTGCTCAGAAACATGCCCAGAAACGTGCAGGAGGAGAATATAAAGCTGAGGTTTCCTTGTTTGTTTCAGCCTGTAGCTCCAATCGACTCTAGTCCCCTTGACAGTTGCAGCCTGCTGCAGGAGACTCTCTTGCCATGATAATGGCAGGGCTGGCTGCTGCAGATTTTGTACAAGCTGCCATACAGAAGAAGATTCTTGCTGTTCTTTACACTGTAGCCTGGCATACTCCTCTCCGCGTAATACGTTTAATTCAACGCCTACGACGACGTCAACACACTTCGACCTCAGACTCCTGAGTTGAGACCACAATTTCTGCGTGTGGCACACGGGACAAGCTTGCAGCTCAAAGGGATCCAAGAGCAACACTGATCATGACACCTGAGATGTACAGAAAATCTGTACAGGTCTCCCTGTCTTACGGTCTCTTTCTATTAGGCTGCTGTGATCACAATTACACACAGTGTGCTGTGATCACAGCAGCCTAAAGGAAAGCCCACTCACACAGGGGCCTGTTTCTTTTTACAGGGACAGTTGGTTTCTATTGGAGACCTTCAAGTGAGTTGAAGATAAGCCGGTAACCAATATCAGGAACTTTGAGTTCAAAAGTTCTCATGAAGAAAAGGACAGATGTCATTTTATGGTGAGTTGCAAATTACTTGTGACACACAGCTCTCACAGTTCTTGCAATTGGCCATGTTTGACCTTTGACCTGTAGAGCTAAGAGATGTCTGGGAGCACTGCTATCCAGAAAAACATAATGGAAAGTTCTATGATAGCACAATCTGTAAGCAGAGCAGCCTAATGTAAAGACGTCCTTCCAATACTCAACAAAGAAAAGGGACGCGCCTGTTGTGATCTGACTGTTGTTCAAGCTACTCTAATAATTCTACCCAAATTCCACACATGATTGAAAATTCAGTGTCATGTTGAACCTCCTGCGTCTGTATATTCGGATCAGTTTCAATTTCAGTTTGGAACGGTTGAAACAAAAGAACAATAGTATCGACAAGTTGAGGATCTGTATGCATCTCTCATCATGGGGCTTTTGGCCTCAGTCTTCAGACCTTGCAAGAATTAACGGCTTTCTTGCTAGAGGCAGAAGATTCAACTTTGCAACTGGAACCAATCGGCAGCAAATGCCCGCTGTCGACCATTGCCTATGTGCATTCTGCAATGAACAACTCAATATCAATGCAGCTCAAATACAAGCTACTGACTCTTTCTCAATCCTTGAGACTGTGAGTGCAAGTAGCATACCACCTTATACGTCCACCTACAGATGATGGAACCTCACTATAGTTGAAAAAGCAGAGTAAACCAACAAAGGAGTTCGTAGTTTTAACTGTATCTGCAGAATGCGCGAGTTGAACAATGCTGAACTATAGATCTGCATCTCTGCAAATTACTTACACTAGAACAGCATCGAAGTCTAGAAAACCACATCAAATCTTGAGGATACAAAGAAATGAACACACAACGAGACAATATAGACAGGCAGCTCGACTCAAAGCTACTCGTGAAGCATAAGCTTCGAGCCATTAGATCCTGGAAGAGATTGGCATATGGCAGGAGTAAGTGGTGGGAGGGAAACTAGTGGCGCGGACCGTTCACGCGCACCCCAAGGCAAAAATTGTAGTTCCAGGAACGTTCAAGCTGCAGCTCGAGTGACCAGCCGCAACTGCAGTATGGCACGGGACTCGCGAGTTGCATGCTGAGCACGTGGGAAGTTTAATGTGACTTCTGCATGGAATCTATCGCCTTTCAAGTACGTTAAAGAAAAATATAGAATTCTCCCTCCAAAAAAATCCTTTGTATTTCCAGAGTCAGGGTTTTTTTTTAATAAAATTTGTGAGGTAGGTATACTGGCAATCATCCAGAAGAGGGACTTAGCCAAATTTGGCTACAGATCATGGAGGAAAGTAGATTTTTTGGGAACCTTGCTATATTCTGACAGCATCTTGGAAGCTATGGTCTAAATCTGGTGATTTCAACTGTTCCTTCATTGGAATTGGCAACTTTGTGCCTATTTTTAAAATAACAAGCTTTGTAGGATTACCAGCCGTTTATTTTATGTCGCCAAGATATGAAATTTCACGCCCCAAAAAACGCTAGTTAGAGTGGCTGACCCTATCATTATTGCATAGGTGTTCACTTATAAGAGCCCAAGGGCTGTTGTGAGAAAATATTAAACAGGCCAAAGGAAATGAATGCAGTCAGTACAAAAGTACTGCTACTATTTTTTCCTCCAGTCTGCCCATTTGCCCCAGCCATATTTTCACGATATCTGTAATATGGGAGTCACTTGAGAAATTATGGATGGGGCAAATGGGCAGACTGGAGGAAAATTAGCAGCAGTACTTTTGTACTGACTGCATTCATTTTCTTTGGCCTGTTTAATATTTTCCGCTGTTGTGCAAGGATAGGAAATACTAATGTGCTGAGAGTAGGCTTTAAATGAAGAGTGTTGGTCGGGTATATACTGGCTCGCACCGGGTCTCAGCACTTGCAGCAATGATGTCTGGTATGAGCAGAGTTGACACCAGGCTTATACCAATACCACCCTCGCAGGGACCTCAGGTAATACTAGCCTTGTGGCAGTTTTATGGCAGTGTCAATAGCAGGTATAGATACCTGCCTTATACCCGTGAAAAATCGGTATTGGACTTTTTTTAAATATCAAAGAACCCAGCTGGAATATTCAAAAGTTGATACCAGACTAACACTGGTTTTTAGTCTGCAAGGATAGGCCACAATTATAGCGTGTGGTAACGGTAGAATTGGTGTACAATAATAGGAGAAGTGAATGATAGGTCCCTTTACCCTAGTGGCATTATATCCTGGAGCGTACACAGTGGAAAAGTGAATTTATCTTGCACTCCTGGAATTTTCTTCCCTTGAAAATATATAATTATATTATCAAATACAAGCCCTGAAAATTCCCATTTTGGTTTAACTTCAGCTTATTATATCTTGGGTCAATAGGTATGCTTGGTTGCAGAGTACAACCTATATTATGCTTGTTCCAGGAGAAAATTTTGAAATTAGAACCCACCTGCCATCTCTTGTTCATCTTCTCACCACAATCTCTCTGGAACTTTCTTTCTTTCTTTCAGCCACTTGTTTTTCCTTTTATTTTGCTAACGCAAGTTAAGTTAATTTCCCAAGAAAAAATCCAGCATACTAATTATTCCAGAACTCTGCCTGGTGAATTCCAAAATATGCAAATACTCAATGCACATTTAGCTAATACTAGTGTGGCCTGTGCCGTTGGCCCAAGCGTTACCATGTCCTCAACTGATTTTTCCTTCCAAAACCTGGTTTTTTGGAATTTATTTGAATTTTCAGCAGCAGAAATCACTTAAAAATCAATATCTCCCACATTCTTAATCCATATCTCACCAAATAAATTCCATTAAATCCTGCTCATCAAGATCTTTTCAATAACACCAAAGGCACATTCCAATTCCTCCGAAAGTTTTAGCTACAATCTAATTTAATTTTTAGTGAAGAAATCATTCAATATTAAGAACTTTTGCACTGCAAGTCCAAACGTCATGGAACCAAGCCCATACACCCCTCCTGGTTGAGGGCTTTCCAAAGAGACCAAGAACGCAATCTGAAGCATCTTGGTTCAGTGGATCTCATAAGTACAAACAAAACAAAACAAACAAACTACCTTCCTTCATAGATAGATGGTCCATTGTAGTTTTTTTTTGTTGGCAGGTTCAAATGGGAAGACACTAGTTTAAAAAGTGCAGTTAAAGTTGGAAAGCACAAGGCGCCCAGTATGAAAAGTTTTCCAGAGTCCAACGTTTTGAATGTACCAGATTATTAGAATTATTTCATTATGCTTGAAATTGAAAGCTTTGCAGCTATGAAGTACATATTGTGCATAGGTCCTTGAAAGGAAGGACTACGGTTCAAATACTGAAGAATATGGATACATTTTAATTTTTAAATTTCACTATCACTTAAATATCAAAGCATTTGTTGTTTAGGAGGTATAACCTTAGAGTTCTATACCATCAGTTAAGATAAAAGGTTGGTTTGCATGTGAGATGGAAGATGAAATTTTAAATGCCCTTTGATTTGAGACTAATTTGAAGCTTGGTTTCAAACTCAAACGTTTGATTTCCTAAACTATCATAAGGTCCAACAATGTTTCAACTAATTTTAGTTGACACATAAACTTATCCCCTCCATGTATAAGTGTTTTCATAATGACTTAACAATATGGTCTGTACATTCAAAAATTGATAAATTCATTAATGTAATGTTATGATGATTTATCAATGTACAACAATTCATGTTTTGAAATGGCACAAAGATCATGTTACAAAATATTTGACATCTTCTTAGTTCATCCATTCAATGGATTTAAAGTATGAACAAAATTGAGGCAACACATAGATTCATAAGTCATTGAGTTAATGTTGTTACACATCATTCCCAAAGAATGAATTTCAAGCATCGAGTAACAATAACATGTGTGAAAATAAAAAAACATCCTTGGGTGGTACACCACTATTAACCTTACAACCTCAATATGTTAAACCCATCAAATTTAAAAACAATGAAGGAAAGGACACACTTAGGAAAGGCTTTTCACTTGAATTTTTTTGTCAATTCAATCCATAGTCTTGTAGTATTTGACAATTTAGTTTAATTAGGAAATTTTTTTTTTGATGTGGACAATGAATTCATAAGGAAAAAGTTTCAAGAATGTCATATGAAGGGTTCCTTTAGTTAGGAAGACCAAAAAAATGTTTTAAAAAAAAGAAGAATTGGCCTTCAATTTCTAAGAGGAACTTAGGTAGGTCCAATCACACTAAAAAAAGCCACTCAATGTGTTATCAAATTCAAAGAAATGTGCGAGTTTTCTTTTGAGTCCTTTTGATTTTTTCATAAAAAAAGAATTGTTAAATGATTTGTTTTTGACAACTATTAAATGTGCCTAAATTTTTGCAAACACATCCATTTTTCTATTCATTGTTGAATATATATGAATTTTCAAAAGTGTACAAATATTTAATTTTGTTTTGAAAAATGATCATAATTTTAAATCATATTAAAATATGTTAACTATTTTACAATTCATTTTTTTGTATTATAAGTTGCAATTTTGTTTTATATGTCATGTACATTACGCCCTATTTATGTGTCATGGTGATGAACTTGAAGATGGAGGTAACATGTTTGGGATTGGAACATCTTTTGATGAGTCTTTTTGCACACTTGTCATTAGATAATTATCTTTGTTCATAAGGTTATCCAATCCTTATTGCATGTAAAGATCCTTTTATTTGGTGGTGCAACCACAAAGGGTAATTTCCGAATGTGGCATTTTTAGCCAAACAAATTTTTAACATTCTAAGGTCATAGATTGAAATAGAAAAGGGTCTTTAATTTTGCTCCAAAATATTGATAGCTTTGCAATGATGTTGTTTACAAGTGGAAAACTTGGACAAAATTATCACAATTGTTAAAAATTGGCTTGATGATCTACACATGAATTGCATGCCAAATAAAAATATGAAAGATTACTTGAAAGTTGAAGAGCCTTTAACTAATGAAAATTATGAGTTGATTGAAGAAGAAAAATATTTTGAGGATTTGAACATGAATAGTGATTAACATTGCATAGGCATTCAACTTTTCCATTTTTATTTTCAAAAAATGAATATTTTGTTACTCCCTATTTTTTGTCATTAACATTTCAAAGATTTTCCAATAGGTTTTTCATTTGAAGCGTGGAAAGAATGGATTTACAAGAGTTGGATATATGATTGCAAACTATTGGGTTTTTGTATGGAATAATTGGCGTGGGGTTTGGGGGCGTGGGGTTTAAGCAACTTGTGCTGCAATGGGCAAATGTTTTTTTGAGAATTGGGGTTCAATTCCCCACGAATTATTACACTTTTAGGAATTTCATTTTTTGTAAATTGAAAAGAATTGTGATCATATATATTTTGGATATGCATGAACTTTATACATGATATCCATAGTTAATTCAAATTTTAAAACTAACAACTTCATATTCGTTGAAGGATAAAAATTAAACTTGAATCCACATCCATTTTTATAAATAAATTGCTGAAATTCTTCAATGCATATCCATTTGTTCTATGTTTTTATAGAATATGCTTATTGGTATCCTAGAGTTTACCTTAAAATGTGGTATTTGGCTACCCCTAAAGGTTTGCTATATGAAAAATCTACCATTTTCAACTTAAATGGAATAGGCTATGGTGAAGGTAATCCCAACTTATTCCTCAATCAATTTGTGATGGTGTTCACCCTTGAGCTTCCATCACTAGTAGTAAATTCATCATTTTGCCATTGTCATTTACAATTGATTTTTAATTACAAATGACACATGCAACTAAAAATTGCCATAGTTATTTAAGGCAAATCACACATAATTTTCAATTGCATGTAACACTTGGTACTTGACATGTATATATGATATTGCTATTTACTTTCATTGTATTCATGAAGGGTTGATTCCATATATGAAATGCAACTACATGCAACTAAAATGAACCCCTTTTGTATGGTGAGACATGTTTATGGTTTTGACCAATTATCTCATGACAAATGGCAATTTAAAATTTAATTCAATATTTGATAAATTTAATGTAGATTATAACATAAAATGTTGGCATGTGGCATTTAAATAGGACGTTGATATGTGGTGCTTAGGTAAGATGTTCATGTGTGGCGCTTAGATAAGATGTTAACACATGTTTAGGTAAGTAGGTAAACTTAAAGTAGGTGGGTAGGTATGCCTAGCTAGATAGGTAGGTAGGTAGTTATGTAGTTATGTAGGCTATGTAGGTTAAAGTAGGTAGGTAGATGATTTGGGATGATCCTATCTCATTTTGGGTTTAATCTTTTGGGCCAAATTTCTTTTATTGATTCATCCCAAATGTCATTTGTTTTTTAATATTTCTAGTGCACTTAATTACAACTATTATTTAATAATTAAATGTTATACTAACATTATCTACCACTAATTACATAAAATATTATAGGTATATATATAATATTCATTAATATTCACATTAATATATATTGATATAATTATAATTATTGTAACTGTATCTAGTTGTAGGATTATTAATAATTAATAATTCCCTAGGCTAGTTAGCATAAGGGTAGCCTAACTTAATGTAACAAAAAATAATATACAAATTATCATTATTACTATTATAGTTTGTAGGGTATGGTAGGCTAGTTAATGTAACTTGTTAACATTAGGTGTACTAGCTTAAGTATATTAAAAATACTAGCTTAAATTAGGTCTATGCACATATGGTGGTATAATATTATACTAAGTTATATATATATAGTAACATTATACCTCTAATACTTTACTAAATTAGCATAGGTTAGGTATATTAACTTAAGCCATTATTTTTATGACACATGTTCATTTTGTACACCATTAGTTGCATGTTAATTGCACAAAAGTTGTAAAATGACAAGTTGCATATGATAAGACTTCTACTAGTGAATCTAATAAGAAATCATCCATCATTTTTTTCCACGAATGCACCTCAGTTATTGCCATTTGATAGTCCATTGTTGTTGTGGCAATTATGATGGTAGGTTTAGGACAATTTCCTTCCTTTTTGGATGGTCAATGATGATGTGAAGTAAGGTATGTATTTAACCTTGCTCTTAATTGTGATAACCATCACCATATTAACAATAGTTTTTTCAAATTTATTTTCACTAGAGCTAGAAATTGATATCTAGTCTTGTGTTTTTTCTTTAACATTTTTTGGATTTCATCTTTCCAAACACAATTTGCCATTGAATGATATTATTGACTATAAACATAACACATGAAATAACTATTGATGGTAGTATATTACCTTGGGTGTTTCCTCTCCTCCATGTGCCTTGTTTTGGTTATTGTGTGGAAACTTTGTTGACAACCATTTTTTTCCCCTTCCATTTATTATTAAGATTACTAAGATTCCAAAAACATTTGTTTTCTAGGTGGTTGGATTTCTTATAATATTAAAAAAATTTCTTTCTTAGTTTATCACCTTTTGCAAGCTATTTTTTCTACCTTCTTATTTTATCCTTTCATCATTGGATAAACATCCAATATGATTCGAGTATTGTTTGCATTAGTGGAGTTCTCCTCGCAAATTATCATCAATTCCAAATGTCAAATTAACATATTTCTTTTCATACCAATAATAGCCACATACAAATATTGTAAGAGTCCAACCCTATGTAAAAATTGGCCAAAGTAAGAATGCACTCATAAGATTCTTCCACCCATTCATTAACATTTTGCTTAATGGTTCACAAGTTCATACAAACTTGTTTATTCATCTAAACCTTACCACACCATTTGCAAAATGCTTGGGCAAAATCATCAAAAATGTAATTGGGATGGGCTATTCACAAAATTGTCCCCTCATGCTAAAGATGAATCCCTCAATGTCTAATGGAAATATGCAACTTTCATGGCCTCATTGGAGACTCCATTAACTTTGATGTCTTGCTAAACACATGAACATGTGCATCATGGTTTGAAATTTTGGTGTATTCTACGTAATTCAATAATTTTTTATTGGTGTCCATTGGAATGATAGGTACCATCATAAGGGGGATCATAAGGTACCAAGGAAAGTAAAGGTTCCAACCAAGTGGTATTTTTGCCCATTTTATTATTATAGGTGATTGTGGTGGACCTCTCCTATTGTCCCCCCTCCCATTGCCCCTCTCATTCAAATCAGATGAAAAATCAAACGAATTTCCACATGGGTTTCATCCTTCACCATTTTCTAATTGGTGTCTACCATGTTGTTTCCTTGATGGCACCCCTTGGTTGCTTATTTGAACATCTGCTTCCTTGAATTTTTATGTTGCATTTGGGTCCAAGCACGATTGGGGTACCCCATTAAAAACATAAAGACTCATTTTAAGGGTTCCCAAATTCATCTTTTTTATCATTTTTTTCATGACATGTCTTACATTTCACCTTTTTTTCTCATGTCAAATGAAATAATTTTGTTCCAAATTTTATATAGGCCTCTAAAGGCAAACCCATCCTTGGGTGGTACCATTAGGAACCACCTCAAGGAATGGTTAAGGAACTAAAAACAACCAAATCATTTTTTGAACCTTTTTTGTTAAATGTTTTCACAGCTATAAATTATTATTTTTTCATGTTTATCAATTACATGTTTTAATATATGGCTTGAAGTTTATTTCGAAATTTTAAAAAATAGAAAATTTTAAAAATTTATATTCTTAATTAAAATGGCCCTTGAAAACATCAATAGCCTCAACTTTGGAAATTCATAACTAAATCATATTTAATCAATTAATTAGCAAATAAAAACATAAAAATAAAATGACTTTCAAATTACCTAAGAAAAATAAATCATGTTCCAAATTTGTGTTCTTGACCAAAAAATTCAAGGAAAACAAAAGTTTTACGTTTCTAAAACTTTTTTTAAATGCAATGATTAGGAACATCAAAATACAGAATATTATTGATATTAGTGAGATTTCAAAATCTATGGAACCTAATAAATGTTTTTTTTAAAAATTTATGAATGTTCATTTAAGTGTTTCTTATGATTTTTCAAACTTTTATGGGTCCAAGAAAGACAAGGTGTGACGTTCTTAGTGGTACCACCTGAAGATGGGCTTGCCCCTAAATATTTATTATTTTCACTTATGAAAGTGAGAATAGTAGAATTTATACAATGTGGGCCATGTTCTATCAATGGCCCAAAATTTTCAGAAATTTAACTTTTTGAAAAAATGTACATTACAATAGGGCATTTGGTTCTTGTCACATTTGTACATTTTATACACATTAGCACATAAGGTCTTTGTGATAAAAATCTTGGGCCTTGAAAAAAATTGTTTAGAGATTCCTTACGAGTCTTTGAATTTTGTTTTTTCATGAAACAAAATCTTGGATTTTTTTCAAAAACTTGGTAGGAATCTTTAAACTTGTTCAAATTTGATGTTCTATGCATAGAATAATACCTTTGTAATGTATTTAGATATGAATAAATCAAACTTTCAATGTGAATGTGTCATTAAGTTTCAACAACATGTTTAAGTGAAGGGGTCCAATGAATATAAAATGAAACAATCCTTTTGGGTACCCCAACCATGCTTGGACCCATTTTTGGTTTATAAAGTTTGTTGAATTTTACCTTTTAGTTTTAATGACATCCATGTCACCTTGTGATGATAAATTATGGGTTAGGATAATGGTATTTTTCTAGCCCTAAATTTAATCATTCTTACAAACCTTTGGTACATAAGTGGTCTTGCCCCATATGTAAAAGGTACCCACCCCTAATATTCATTCATTGGAAGCATTTGCCCCTAAGGCATTGGGAAAGTTTGGGGTGTTATTTCTTGAGACTCATTATGAGAAAAAAATGGTGTTTTGTAACAAGCCTTATAGTTTAATTTTTGAGTTGCAAAAGACATTTGTAACTCACTATATTTATACGTCATGAGTGTTAACAAACAAGTTACATGAGTTGCAGAGTTACAACTCACCATATATATGGTGCAACTCATTGCAACTTAGTCAAAACAACTAATTTTCAATTACTATGCAACTCCATTATAATTATACCCATGATGTCATATTATGTCATTAATTATCATCCATATATTAAAATCTAACATGTGGCATTATGAAGATGTTTAGACGTAAAAATTATTATTTTTTGAAATATTGATCTGCATTGTTCATTATGATTGTTAATGATGCTCCAAATTTGTGACACGTGGTACAAAAAAAAAATACCACATGGCATATTAATTATATTTTGGAATATATATATATATATATATATATATATATATATATGTGTGTGTGTGTGTGTGTGTGTGTGTTTGTGTTTTTTTTTTGT
>Ga0116227_10002381_pt1 | contig 42900 bp, 19 predicted proteins | sample S1TSphgellanicum_FD_89693 | JGI IMG/M metagenome (GOLD analysis project Ga0116227, IMG submission 89693) | Host-associated microbial communities from peat moss isolated from Minnesota, USA - S1T2_Fb - Sphagnum magellanicum MG | ecosystem: Host-associated > Plants > Peat moss > Unclassified... | reverse complement strand
TTCTAGGCTGATCAATTTAAGATCCTCTCCATGGCTAAGTCATTCATAGCTCCTGAGATCAGCATTTGAGAATTTTCTTGTATCTATTTCTCAAATTGATCAGCCTGGCTACTGCCATTAGCAATAACAATGGAACAAACTCCTGTTTTATGCAGAAAGATATCAAAACCCTATGTCCCTGTTTCTTGGAAAATCTACTTCAGCACTGTAAAGCTCTCATGGTGAACAGCAAGCTCACTTTCTAACGTGACCAGAAATTGAGGAAGGAGGAGTAAGCTGGTTTCTTTTCTTTAAAAAAATATGCTATTGTTTTAATATTTGATTGGCATCAAGATTGTTCATGTGCTGCAAAAACTCCACATAGATTTCAGGGTTCTAGATCAGAACACACATCACCATGAAGACTGAGGAAAGCAGAGAAATTTGGTTTTTTCTTCTTCTTTTTCATGCTTCAGTTCCTGAGCAAGAACTCGACATAGAGTTTTAGGGTTCTAGATCAAAACACACATCACAATGAAGATTGATCATCTGATTGAAGAGGAGTAAATAAAAAGGCTGGCCTTGCCATGTGATGCACAAATTCATGCAGCATAGGAACAATCCTAATGCCAATCAAATATCCTGTTAGAAACAGCAAGAAGAAAAAAAATTAGCAGCCAATCACCAAGCTGAGAAACATTCCTCTTTCGGTTTGAATTTATGCAGAAATTGATATCAATGGGCTTACTTGTTTGTAGGAGCCTCCATTGTCTGGAATGAAGAGGACAGGGACACCCAAAAGCTTGACGAGATGTAGCTGGTAGTCAATCTTCTTCCAACCCTCGTGATAGAGATAACGATCGAACTTCTCTTTGGAGGAGGAGGAGGATGCAATAGTGGCGGGAGTTGGGAATGGAATATGAGTCGGGTACATGTATGTCGTGACGCATCCATTCAGCAAGGGCTTGTACAACTTATGGCAGCAAGAAAAACTAAAGCTTAGGACTAAATCTTCTGCTGCCGCCACCGTCGTTGCGATAACATCGTAACGATTGCGATCGAGCTTGCATATAATTATGGATTGTGAAAAAAAATCTTTACTTTGAAGGTATTAAAAATGATGCCACATGGCGCCCTGAAAATTTAGATTGCGTTTTGAGCCCTCGGGCCTACCTCCACTAACAAAGCTTTACTAATACTGATTTTTGGCATTCTCAATAAATTTTGGCATTATTTTTTCAACAATTCAACAAATTTGAAAATGATTTAATTAATGCGGAATCCATTCAAGGAGTAAGGTAATTGATTGTGGGGTGCACATCACTCATTGGCCCATTTCAATGTGTTTGTGAATGTATACCTATATGTTAATAGTCATAATTACTTTGGGGGGCGGGGAGGGGTGTGCACATTTGTGAATATATATTTTCTTTCGTGTGATGATGGGCCTCTTTAATTGGCCTGCCACCTGAAAAAAGCAGGCACATTATGGAGTCTGGACAACTCTAAAATAGCAGATTATGTGATCTTTCCTTTCACCTAACTTTATAGCTTACAAGGGAAAACTTTTGGGAGGAGGATATAGTATAAAGTGTGGCACTCTTGGGAACTTTATTGGGAACCAATATGGAACTTAGTGGGACCACTTGGGAACATGAAAACCCAAAAAGAGTCTTCAAACCCCATCCCCATTACCCGTTGAAAAGAAAAAAACTAGGCGTTCCTAGGTGCATGTTAAGCCATGTCATTGGTTGTAAGGACCATTGAATCTTGGCTACTACCCTTCCCTAAGATCCTAGGTACCTGCTCTGTGTAGAGTAAGGACCCAAGGTGGGGGGGGCTGGGGGTGTTGGGGGCGGGAGGGCGGGTTAACAAAGTAAGGAGCCTTGGACAAGGCTATAACCAGCCTGGGACTTTTTGGATTCCCCTCACATTTTGAACTACCCATGTTTAGGGTTATGGATGGTTAAGGCCCATGAATGGAGAACATTAGGAAATTTCTTCAAGAATGCTTTACATATAACTTAGGATGTTTATCCTCAATTAGAACACCTTTCAAGCTACTGAGTGTTCCCCTTGATGGAAATTTTGTGCATGGCTACTCTGAAAAGCAGTGACATCACTCTCATGTCTTCATGCTTACATCATCATAACACACACACACACACACACATTTGCAGGTGCAAAGTTAGACCTGTTTAGTGCTCGGTATGCAGGAAACACTTGAAACTGAGAACTTTTTGGCTTAAGTTGTCCATGTTGTGACTGTTGACACTGATGTATGTCTGAGATACCAAGTTTAGTTGGAAAAACCCAGAACTGCAGCATCACGTGATTTGCCTACCTGGGTACAAGCAATTTAGGAAGCCATGTAGACTATAATAGGAGTGGGTGTGCAGCCCTACATGCAAAAATGGTTCACTCCCTTTGTTTAGTGTGGAAAACCAGTTGTTCCATGTTAACCATGCCAGAGTTAGGTGGCAGAAATTAGATATGACAACATCTTGTTTGCCGAAATCAGATGGATAGACAAAAATGCTAAATTTAAATATTTGGAACACGTTGCTGGCAGCTGCTGTTGCCAGGGAGACTGGAGTAAATGGTGTTCAATCTTCAGAGCTCACAAAAGAGGCTGAGGTGGGGACCCTGTAACTTCACAACACGAGGTTGGAAGGTGAATTAATTGATTGAGTAATGGATTCACATTTTGGAGCCCCTTATATAAACTGCACATGGGAAGAGAGTTGGCTACTTGTACTCCCTAATTGAGGAAGGGACATGCTAAATACCTTCTATTGAGCTCTGTCCCAATCCAAAGCATTGTTTTGTTTTGGGCAGGGGGGGAGGGGAGGAATTTTCAACTTTTTTAACGAATTTGAGATTTAAATTGCTTTTACAAATTTTCTAGTATTAATTCGTACTAATTTAAATTGTTTTCAAAACTTTCCTACCATCCTTATAGTTCAATGGTTCACATTTAGTATTATTTAATTGAATAGAGCTTATCTTTGAATATGGCTAGGTTCAAGTGTTACTTATAATGTTTTGATTGAATTTTTGAAAATTTTGGCATACTATGCTAAATGTTTAAATTTTTTTTGACAAAATTGGAAATAATTTAACTTATGCCGAAGTTGCATAGGTACTATGGTGACTACAACATGGAGGTATAATGTTCAGAAAAGAAAGTAGTTCACATTAACCCTTGGAGTTGGTTATGGCACTTGATGGTTCCATACATGTGGATGGTTAATACCATTGCACATGTTGGCATATTCAAGGTATTGGATGAGTTTAGGTGCAAGTTCTTGGTTAAGTCAAGGGGTATTTGGACTTGGGGTTCAAAATTTTGTTAAAATTGGATGTGGATATGCATTTTGAAACCATCTTTTACTAAAACTAAAATCCAAACTTGAACCATGTTGTTGGTTTATTGAAAGCATGTCCAACTTTTGTAGCCATATAAGTACAAGGTTTTTATTATGTTTAACGACCAAACCCTGTTTTTTACTTTGACAATTCAATTTTGGGCAAACCTTATGGATAAATTGTGGCGGTGCATTTTCATCACCAAACAAAAAAAAGAAAAAGGTTGTGTCACCACCTTTTGGTTTAGTCCCAACATAGAAAGGTCAAAGGACATGTTTTGTGCTTCAAACTTAATGAATTAGCATCAATGAACTACCATTAGTTTAATGAACTACCATCACACTAGTTCATCCAATTCATTTTTAAATCCCTTGTCTTGTAACAACAAACCAAAAAAATCAACACTCATCCCCCCCCCGCCTTGTCAAAGGAAAAAATAAATGGGCCTTTTCATTACCTTCTACTTTGTTTCATTGGCTATTATCATTTTTTTCTTGATTGTGTTTCTTCCCAATTTTTTCTTACAATAATACCCCACTCCATGAGCATGCATACCTATTTAGGCTAGTTATTTGTTTTAGTTGCCCAAATAAATGGGAACCAAATATAGTTTTAAATTGGGTTGGACTCCATGCTTTCGGGAAAGTTTCCAAAACTAGAGGGTTTTTATAAATCCAAAACTTGCTTTCAAAATTATATTAAAGGTTCTATCCAACCAAAAAAGAAATTAAAATTGCAGATTTCTTTCAAAATCAAGAACTTGTCAACATTAATTAATACATAATTAACTATGGTTGTTATCTATGTGACAAGAAAGCAATGTAAAAGTTTTGTAGACCATTCATTTTCCATGGTGTCTTGGTGGGTGCTATTGCACTTTAGCCCAAAATGACAAGTACAACATAAGAACATGATTTCACACTAGTTCTAAGCATTCACATGATTGTGAACCTCTTTAGTGGTCTTTTACCATGGCTCCTTTAGGAAGTGGGCTAAGGTTGCATGTGGTTGTGACATTGAGAATCCTTGTTGGTCACCAATCCAAATGATTTTTTTTGGTCAAAATTAGTGTGTGGAACTTCAAAGATTTGTCGACATGTTGCATCCATGATTCCAACTTAACCACAATTATTGTATGTAGAAAGGGTGGTTTGACTAAGTAAACACAATGTATTAAATCCCCAATTTGTAGGTTAAACACATTGGTTAAGTGTCCTTGAGTGGCACAGTGCAACAAGCTGTAAATCATGAACAGATGCAAGGAGGTCATAGACGTAGTAGAGGTATTTCCAAACCATGATTCATACCCTATGTGGCTTTAAGTTTGTTGTTTATCTAGATTGATCATAAAAATGTCTTGTGTGTATGGTGAAGAAATTTTCATTTGCTTGTGGAAAATATTAGAAGTCAATGTTGGTGAAAGCATAGATGCTATGTGTGGCACAATGTAATGAGCTTTGCATGCACAAGGAGGTGTTCACTATTTTCAAGTTGGGGTGTAATGAAAGATGCTTCTACATGTGGTGAGTTGCAAACGAGGACCTATTAGCTTCCACTTATGGAGGTCATCAACAAATGACATGAAACCTATAATGTTTCAATTCTATTGTTTGTGGTTTGATGGAGAAGCTATTCTACTTGTTTTTTTACTTAACAATAATGTATGCATGTTGCAATTGCAGAATTAGTTTAGTCTCCAGAAAACCTAAATTTTTAAATTTTATTTTCATGTATTTAGGAATTGTAGATATGAGAGTTGCAATTTTGGCGTTGGTGCAATTTTAGCATAAATTTGAGGTATGTAAGGTATGTTCTATTGAACATTTTTAGTTTTGATTAATACATATGTATGTTCCTCCTTTGAATTGTTTGTTTTGTCAGTATTGTGTACATTTCCTCTAGTAGTTGTATAGAAATTCTTAGTTGGCATGATGTTCGTAGAATTTGGTTATTGGGAGAGTTGGGAGTCCTAATGATTTTCCATTAGCTTATTTGGTCATTCTGACATGCTATATAGTTGATTTAGATGGCATTACCCAAATGCAAATGACCTTGGTTTTAAGATCATTCTTGCATCTGCCAAAGAATTTAATGTTCAAGTCTGACATTCTTTCCTATGAAAAATGGGTATCATCAATATGACAAATTAAAAGTAATCCACAAACATTTTACAATGTTATTAGTTCTTTGATTGGGTATAAACTATTGTTTGTTATTTTGATTCAGTACGCATATACTTGTTCAATCATTACTATGAAGACATTGGAACCATCAAGTCCTTTGATGCAAACTTGGTTTTCGTAGCATAGGTATCCTTCACTACCTTCATTGTGCATTCTAGATGGATAAGAATGCCCTAGCTTTTTATAGTTGAAATTGTTGTGTTTGATGTGGTTTTGGTAACCACTGAATTTTAATTTCAATGATGCTTCAAAGCCTACTTTTACATCACCTCGTTACCTTCCACCAACCAAGATAGAAAGATGCAAGGAAAATGTAGACCTTTTTCCTGATTTTTGTATAATCTCTGAAGTTGAACAATGAAAGAGGTTTAGTAAACGTTGTATTAACTACCTTCTGCTTATGATTGTGCAGATTTTGAAGTTGAAAAAATTGATATGGAAAAATTGATGTAATATGGTCTTGCAAGTCCAAAACTCTATTATTTTCCATGGTTTCTTTTTGTAGGATTGTAGCGTCAAGCTTCAATTGTTGGAGTTTGGTCCCAACTAGAAAGGGGAGTTCAATTGAGCCAAATTGAAGACATGACAAGCCATTGTTGGCATTTTTTATATTGTACTAAAGTTATAGCTATTGACATTACCCATGCCTAGTATGTTGCAGTGCTTTATCAAGAAGGATATATTAGGAGTTGGGCACTCTGTTTTTTTAATATGGGGGGGTGGGGGTAAATCTGCAAGCAACATTGAATATGGGTGTTGATTCCTATGAGACAGAGTAGAAGATGGCCTCCTTACTAACTGAAGGCAAGAATCCTCTAGGTTTAGGAGAGAACACAAGGATAAGGTACTTGAATTGCAGAACATTGTGCCTTTTTGAAGGAATATTTGGAATAACATCTACGAATGCAACTTGAGTGTTGTCCACTCTATGAATGCAAGCTAGGTGCATTCATCATTGCATTAGTAGTTATCCAATTGCCTTGAGAAAGAGTGATTATGTTCTACATGCATAAGTACAACCCATATTTTATTTTTGGAAACCTTATGTGGACTGATCAATCTTTGCTACCCATTATTCATGTTGTAGAATGGAACTTGAGGGTGAAGTTTAGAAAATCAGGTTATGTCTAGATACTAAATAATGTTGTAAATAATCTTGATTGATACAATTAGGTTTGAAGATGGAATTAAAAATAATTGAAGAAGAAGACTTATGTTTTAATATCTTCATACATAGACTTGCAAAAACAACTTGCCAATCTTTTTTGTTCAAATGTATTGATCTATTTTAAATGTTTGAAATTTTAAAAAGTGTTGAATTTGTGGAAGTGCATTGGTTAGAATCATTAACATGAGTTTATGGGAATCTGTGAGCCATGGATTATAACTCAACAATTAGTTAAGCTTTAGTTCCGTAATTTTCCTTAGTACTAATGATTTGAATGCTTATAAGCTTCCAAGTAGTGATTATTAATAATTGAATCAGCTTTTGTGATATTTTAGGCATATAGTATTTCTTATTTCAGTTGATGTAGCGCTTAATTAGTTAAGCACATAGTAAACCTTTTAAAGTACATTATCCCTTTTATGTTGTAGAGAAGGGTAAGGGGATGTAGAATTAGATGTGATTTATTGATATATAGGGAATAGCTCATAATTAACAATAACATTTCACCATGACAAGGTTAAGTTAGTCTATAAAAGAATCTTCAAGCACTAATGATGTACTTATAAAAATTTTAAGATGTAGTCCTAATACGTCTTATTTAGTTTCACTTCTATCAGACTTTTAAATAGAATCAAATCAAACTTAAGTATTAACATTTCCGCCTGAGTAGCCTCAGGTGAATTACAACTTTATGACCGACTTAAAAGATAGATCACAATTGCAAAAAATTTAGAATGCGACGAATGGTGCGAGCGAGGTACTCGGTTCGGTGCTCCATGGGAAGGGGGTTGATTGGCCCTCGTAGCCAACGATAATGGCCATCATCGGGAACCCACGTTCGACAATGGAGACGGACATCATCATCTTTGCATTGACACTCCTTAAACCTCTTTGGCGCGGTTCCACGAGGAGGAACGAATTCTAGATAGATGGCTAAAACATGTGGGTTAAGAGACAATCGACGATCCCATGCCGAACGATCGATTTGAGTGCGCACCACTCGCTTGGGCGATTCTTCTTCACACGGCCATTGAGAAATAATCACGTCGAGCGGTGTTTCTTCAAGCTTTTCCTGTTCTATTGGTGCAACTGGAGGATTCGAATGCGTAGCGACATCATCCGCCATGATTAGTTCTCACCTGCACCAACAAAAAAACCAAGAAGGTAGTACAAACAATGTGGTATTTGTGTTCAAGAGGGGTCGAGGCCTTTTTATTTAACAAATTAGGGTAGGTGTAAGGTGTGGAAGTGACGACAGAACCTCATGAAACTTCAAACATCCTAGATCTAAGGGATTCATCAAACCCTAATTTCGACAGTGGATCTAGAAGTATGTGGGGGTTTTTGTGGTGCAAATTTACTTCCAATTTACTATGTATTACATAGTTAACTAGTGCATGGTAAAATAAATAGGTAGGGGATATCAAGAGAGTAAATAATACAAGGGAATGTTAATTCAACCATTGAATTAGTCAAGTAAGAATTCAAGGACGTTACTAGTTACTACTGATAAACTATCCTAATAGTTAGTTACTTAAAGTAATCAGGATGAAAAAATAGGATGTGAAGGTCAACGGACGGAAAGGATAAGGATCAAGCTCAAGAGACCTCATCAAGATATCCAAGATAAAGGTAGGGATGAATCCTCTAATCCCATTAGTCATGAGGATTGTCATCCTATTTGATTAGAGGATGGAATTTTCCTTGTGTTTCATTGGGCCCAAGAATTCTCATCCTAAATTCAATTGGATGACAATTTATTCTCTATTCTCATTGGCTTTAGAAGGATGAGGAGGCCACTGATTGGAGCAAGGGATTGCAAAGCTTTCATTGGACAAGGGGAACAAGCTCAAAGAAGGTCATGGAGGCTTACCAAGGGAGAACGTATTGTGTGTATGTGGGAAGGAAAGAAAGAGGAGGAGGAAGTGTGAAGAAGAATGTTTAGTACTTATGTGTGGAGAGGTGTTCATGGAAAAGGAGTGTGCAAGAATCAAACATGGAAAGAAGTTGTGTGTAACAAGTACTTGTAGCAAAGCCTCTGGAATTTTGGTTCAATTAGTTGTTCCTCCCAAATCCACCGTTGGATTTGTGTCAAAATGAAATTAATTTTAGTTTGGAAGGTGTAGAAGGTTCTCCCAAAATTTTAGCATCATTGGAGTTGCTATCAAGGAGCTACACTGGTTGGAAGTAGAGGGTGTTATGGTGGAGTCCATGGAAAGATTTCCATGACAAAGCCTCTGGATTTTTAGTTCAATTAATTGTTCCTCCCACATCCACCGTTGGATTTGTGTCAAAATTAAATCAGTTTTAGTTTGGAAGGTGTAGAAGGTTCTCCCAAAATTTCAACATCATCGGAATTGCTTTAAGGGAGCTACACTTGTTGAAAGTAGAGGGGGTCGAATTGTCTGTTTTTTCCTTCAATCTAAGCAAAGTGGTTTTTAGTTCAAGTTTAACTCTTGATAAAAAATTGAAATAAAAATAAAACAAAAAACTTATGATATTTTATACCATGGCTCCTTTTAGATTAGCTTTTCAAAAATCCGATGCATGTTAGATTAAGATGTTATGTGTAGATGTTGGACACAACGCATTAAATCATTAGTGAATTTCATTACTTACCTTGAACCACCTTACATGTTAGAACTACAACTACATAGTAGTTCCACTTCCAACCGGTTTTTTTTGTGAGTGCATATCTTAATGGTGAAGGTGTGCAAGAATTCTTCACAGAGTACATTGAGGGGGATCATTTGTGCAGAAGGAGACTAAATGTACTCTTCTTTGTTGCCTCTTAATTCAAGATTTAACATCAAAATAGGTACATTGTTTTGTCAGTGGTGTTGTGCATAAGCTTGTTCAATAGACAGCTACCATAGTCATTCAACCAATCATTTAAATAAATGGCTCCTTCATCAACCTGGTCCCATCAACCACCTAAGATTCTTTGGTTAACATTTGAAGTTTGTCAAATACTTGGAGGTGTTAGATAAGCACTTGGGAATACTTGTCAATCACATCAAACCACTGTTGTCATTGTGAATTCCTTAGAAATCATGAGCTTCTATAATCATGTTGCTCTTCCAAAAGATAATATGTCATTGTTAAGGCTTAGAAATCCTTGCCAAGTATTTAGGAGTGCTAGATAAGCACTTAGGAGTCCTAAGAAACCACTATATTATCATTGTCAAACTCCTAGCAAACATGATTATGTAGTTAAGGTGTTATTGCAAAATGTAATGTGTCATGGTCAAGCATTGGAGGTCCTTGCCACTTAGGAATGTTAGATAAGCACTTTGGAATACTTGTGAATCACAACAAAGTACTAGGAAACCACTAATTATCATTGTCAAACCTGTAGTGTCATGATTATGTAATCAAGTTATTTTGTAAACATTTGAATGTTTTGGTTGAGCATTAAATGTCCTTGCTAAGTATTTAAGAGTGCTTGATAAACATTTAAGAGTCATGGGAAACCACTATTGTAATTGTCAACTTGCTAGCAATCATGATTATGTGTTAGGGTGTTATTTCAAAAATAATATTGAGATGAAAAATACCCAACATTCTTGGTGGAAAAATAAGGTAAGTTCACCTTTTGATATTGAGCCAACTTACAATTAACATACATTATTTAAACATGAGTTATTTTAATTGGCATTAGTTGGCATATTCATGCGACCCCAACTTGTTTCAATGTTTTTTCCAAGGACTAAAAGATCACTTGATTGAAGATTTGACCAATGTTTTCCTTTTCAAACCTTTCCCTAAAAAATTGGGATTCCTTGGATTCTTAATTCCTAAATAGAGACTATTGCATGGGAGTTTTGAGAGTGTTTCCTTTTGATTCTTAAACATTTTTATTTTCATTTTGATAAGTAATGAAAACTAATTAAGGTTGGAAAAAAAATGTAATTTTCTTTTCACAATCACAAAATCCAAAGTTGTAACAAGCTAAGAAGTGCACACATTTTGTATTTATATGTTGATGGCATGGTTGGTGTACATGTTTCAATCAAAAGTGATATAAATTTCATGATCGATGTTATGTTTATATTTGTTAAATCACAAATTGTATGTCAAAAAATATTTTAGTAGAAATGTTCACTATTTAATTTTGGATTGCCAATAATTTTTGAATCAATATCATCCATTTTTCCTTGCTTTGAGTGTATTCTAAAACACGTTAACTTCAACCTTTTCTTTGTGTTATTATGAAAATCTAATGCAATGTTTTGCCACAATATAGGGTCTTGGTTTGTAAGGTGTATTTGGCACCATCTTAACCATAATATTTTGATGTTATAGTTTTCAAAATATGCAACTATTTAAAGCATTTCATGTGGAACCCACACAAATAGTTTCAAAGATTTACTTAAAATTGAGCATCATATCTTGAAATCACATTTTTCAAGTTCACATTTTTGTTTCATATATGAAGTGAAATATTGCAAAAAAAACACCTACCACCTTTAAAACACAAGAAATAAACCTTATATGGGGAATAATATAAGTAGATTTTTAATCTTCTATTTTGCAATATAAATAAAATAAATTCTTCTTTGATAGAGGATCTAAAGATATTATGGAAGCCATGTTTAAAAACTTGTCATCAATAAAGGCACCAATGCAAGTGTTGGTTCAACCTAGCCTATGAAATGATACCTTTGAAAAAATATCTTTAAAAATATAAATTCTTACTAAGACCAAAGTGAAGAATTGTTTAGTTATAATACAAGGTGAAAGCAAGGTAAAATAGATAACTAATTGCTCAATGTCACAAACATTTACAAGTAGCCATAAAAAAAAATTAATGTATTGAAAATAAAAATATTATTTTATTTAATGATTAATATGATGATAATGTTTCATTTCATTATTATAATATTGAATAATCTTGTCTTCAAGTTTAATATTTGACTAGATTTTTTCTAAATGCATCTATTTGCACAAGATTTTAATCTTACAAAATGGGTTGCAAGTAGATGAAATCTTGGTTTATTTTTATTTTCAAGTTAATGGAGGCTTATAATATATGTCAAATTATGCATATTATAATCATAATATATCAAAAATTTAATGTAAAACTAACTTTGAACATCATATTGATCACCTTGTTAATTTCAAACCTACTTGTAACCTATAGCAACTTTTATGATGCTACTGTTTTTCAAATTTTATATCAACTTACCATATATTTAGTGGAGGAGTTTGGTTTCATAATTTTACTTACAAAGGTTTTAATTTACTTTCTTGTGTTTATGTCAAAAATTATCTTAATTTTAAACTAGAATGTGAATGGACTTGTTTTTACTTTATCATGCTTTCACTTTACATTAGTTGGTAAGTTTTGTAATTCCCAAACATAAGGTGAACTTGGATTGAAAGACAATTTTTTAATTCATTTGGTTGTTACAATACAAGGAAAGGTAAATTTTACATTCATTTAAATGTGTTGCAGTAAAGTAACGTGAAAGTTTAGAAATTTCTTTTCTATTTTGGTAGTTTCTTCAAGAATGCATGTATGCACATAGTTCATGTTCCTAGTATATATTCATGATTTTGTCTTGTCCCAAATTTAACATGGTGATTATGGAAAAGACCTTGGTAAATTGCATTTCAAACATTAGGTCATTTCCAATTTCATTTGCATATTTCATTATAATATATTTTAAAAATTAATTTCAAAATCATTTTGTGTTCATGTTAATTTCAATTTTCCATTGAAGGGATATCAATTATATGGGTGTTTAAATCACAATCAATTGAATAAAAAAACTATCAATTTGTTCAAACATATTTATGTAATCCACTTTAATGTCATGTTGATCAAGGAAATTTGTGCTAAATGATTCATATCAGTGTTGAAGATTTTTTTTAAAAAATCATTTAGTTTAATAAATTGAGTATTGGTTTTAGTAAAGGATTTTTGAACTTTAACAACCAAAAATTAATGTTATAAAACACTAGGTTAAGGAATCTTTTAATAAAGAAATTTTGATGGGAAAATTTCTCAAATGATGATAATCTACTACATATAAAAAACATTCATCATTTTAGAAATTTGATATTTTAATTTTTTAAAAATTCAGAATATAATTTCAAAAATTTCAAATTTCAAGAGTCATTTGCCAAATGTAAATGGGTGATAATGTGGATGACATATGAACAAAGTTTTGGCTCATGATACAAAAAACTAAATTTTAATTTAATTATCATATATTAACATGAATTTGAAATTATTTTCATTTTTCAAAATGAAATGTAGAATATGGCATAATTTGTATTTTTTAAAAATTCATATTTATTCAAAAAGAGTTAACACATGTAATCCTTTGCTTGCTATTTCTTTTTTCTTCATTGATAAGGGAACCATAGGATATTCAAATCAATGAACAAAAAAATCTTCATCATTTTGGTATTTTTACATTGATGATATCTCATTTCAAAAACTATATTAAATGATTTAACTAGAATTAAAATTCACAAATATTCCACATGTTATCTTTTAATCATAAGTTAATAATGTGCCTAGATTTTTTTTGATTATCATTTGAAATCATCATTTCATTATTGAAACCTAAGCATGACAAGGAAATGAACTTTCAATTGAACTCATTATTGTCAAATTCAAAGGCAAAGGATGCCTATAGAGGTTTTTTAAACTTAACTACCTTATTCATAAATAAATATGGCAACAAGTCTTGACTTTACTTTTAACACCATGGGATCAATGGCTTACCTAGTAGAATGGGCCATAGATATATATTTTTAAATACATTCAAAGACATGGGTATAAGTAAGATAAAATGAACAATCTTATACCTTGTTTTTCTACTTGCAAAGTAAATATAAAATAATAACAAGATCTGTTATAAATTGTTATACATTGAATGTTTTTACATGAATGAATAAAAACAAGATAGTTCTTCACTACTATGCATTAGTTAAAAAATTTTGCATCATAAAAGTAAGTTGGATGTAGGTTTTTTAAAATACAAATAACTTTTGTAGTTTACTTTTCACAATGTGAACTTTTGTAAAATACATGTTAAGTAGGATGTAACAAATAGAAATAGACTAGATTTTTTTTGCTCCCCTCAAGAAATAAAATTATCTTATATCTTGACCTTACACAAGTATATTTCATTAAATATTTTGTGTCAAAGGTTCCCCATCCATGAATGTACCACCCAATAAATGGGGATACTTCTTGTATCCTTTCAAACCATTTTGATGTTAATTGATTGCTTCCATATGCAAAATTCAAATAAAAATGAAAATGAGTTTGAATTAGTAATGTATTAAAGTAGTTTTGTTTGTTTTACTTTACCGTGCTTGCACTCACATAATAATTATTTACACCATGAACATGTTGGCTTTTAGTCTTGAAAGGCTCAATGTTCCTTCATAAAAGAATGAAGATACTATGCTAGCTTCAATTTTAAGTGTAGAAAATTGCACAAAAATCCACACACAATAAATTTTTTTTTAAAATTTAAAATTTTGATTCAATTAAGAATAAATAAAAAATAAGAAAAAAATGCTCAAATTTTGTTCATATAAGATCCACTCATTAGTTTAGATGAGGTTGTGGGCATAATAAACTACCAAACCATTTGAAGCTTGGCAAGGTGCTCAATTAGAAAAGATTGCCTTACTATTTTCTTGTGTATTGGTTTTATGATCTAAACTCTTTGATCATGCCTTAAATTGGATTTTTTCAATAAGAACACATGTGACCATATTTATTTAAGATAAGTCCTAAAATGAAATAACAAGGTTTCAATTAGTGTTGTTGCTTCAATTTACAATTTTGGTATATAAGTTGGCTATATGTTGGTCCATGTTTGATCTATGGTTGTAACTTGAACACATATTTGGTGATTAATTGCCCAACCATCTAGTAAGGGAGTGTGTAGGTTTTTTGTTGAATAAGAAAAAAATGGGTCAATTTTCCTTTGAAAGTTTTCATAACAAAGGTTTAAGGATGATCCCACCAAAAAACCTTTAGGTGGGCCAATTTCATGATTAAGATTCACGTATAATAAAATGTCAAGTCATCCAAACACCCATGTAGAATTCATAACTATAAGGATCCAAACAAATCTCAAAATTCAAGAAAATTAATATACATGAAAAGAAAAATGTGAAGCTTGGTAGCCTTGCCTTTCAACTAGTAGACCCTTGACTCAAACTTCCACCTTTTGCACCATGTTGAATTATGGTCTCTAATCTCCAATTCAAAATGTTTCTAAATGGAAAGATTTTGCGAAGTGAAGAACTTTTGGTTAAACATGCAAATGAGTAGGTCTAAATACAAAATCATTGAACTCCTTAATTTAGCTTTCATAAAGGTGAATGTTCCCAAAAAATGTTCATTTTCAATTGAACCAATGACTTGCACAAGGTTAACAAAATGAATCAACCTTATGTAGTCAAGTTCATGATTGGTTCAAGAATTCATGATGATGTATGTAAGGGCCTTTCACAACTTGGTCAATGCATTAGTAGGGGATGAAGCCTAGTTTGTTAGGAATTTCATTGACATATGGGCAAAATTGATACAAATTTTAGTAAATCAGAAATGTATTGAAATCACTATGCCCCATAATGAGTAGGACCAATTCCAATGGACATAATGAATTCACTAACACATGAACGAATACACAATTTACAAATGGCAATGAAATTCAATCATATTTTAATAATATTTTATAAATACTAGTTTGGATGCACATGATTCTCATGGGTTAGCATGGCAAAAAGACAATTTGAAATTAGGTAATATGTCAATTATAATTTATTAACTTTATGAAGGAATGAAAGATGAAATTGATAAATGGACACCTTTGGATTTCAAGGGATGGGATCCAAATTAAATTGAATTGAATTTTAATTCAAAAATGTTGTTATTTACCTTACCACAAGTGTGAACACAAGCCAAATAAATTTATTCCAATTCAACATTCAATGCATCAAACTTTGTGTTGAATTGCAAAATTATATGTGTTTAGTTTTAACATAATTTGATATGAGCTACTATGATAAATTTATTCAAATAATGTTTACAATTCAATTAATTTCCACATGTTTTATTAGTCACATGGTGAACTTTATATTATGTATACATATGTTTTGCAATTTATCCACATATTTTACATTGGGGAAAAAACTTCAATGTTTCAACAAATGATAGGAAATTAATTTTATTCATTATTATTTTCATTTAATATTCTTGCACATGTTCATTATAAGGTTGGTTGTATTTCAATGAAATTGCATACACACCATAAGAATTTGTTTTGAATAAACAAAACTTCAAATGAAATTATCATGGATTGCAAATGATCCCATATCTTTGTATGTAATACACCATAAATACAAATGTTTTAATTTTGGACCAAATTTGAACATGCACATTCATAGATGATATATATGTTAATGATTGAAAACATTAAATCCAAGATGTATGTAATATCAATTTGCAAAGTAATAAAATATTTCATTAATGACACACCCCCAAGCTCCTTGATGGTCGCAACTGGGAGTCCAAAGGTGAAAACAGCGGAAGAAGGAGTTGGGTCGTGTTCTCTGGCCCATAACATTTCGGGGGTAGAGGGGTGTGCTGGGACTCTGGGATGGGACTAAGAAGATTGACAAGCAATTCAATTGCTCACACAAACTTGCACAAACCAAACAACAAGTTGGTTAGTGCATAAGTGGAGCACTTTTGGTGCACGGACATGCCAAGGGCAAACACAAACTCATAAGACTCATCACAACCCGGACTTGGGGGAAGCCACCACCTTCCCCCTCATATTACACTCTATGTTTGGCCACAGGACCAACATCCAAATGTCATTTTATCCTAGGACCCAAGTGGGAGTCCCGAAATTCCCAAAGTTGGGACTCCCGCGACTTTGGGGGCCCATAACTTTGTGTGTAGACCTTTGATTGAGGTGAGGTCTGAAGTAAAGTTGTAGCCCTCATCAAGAGTTTTCCAACAATATGTGACATGCTACCTACATGCAAGGAAATTAGGGCGATTCTTGACTTTTAATGGTCAGGAGTCAAATTGTCAATTTGACTCCCGACCCTTCTTTTGGCCATAACTTGTGTTTTAAGTGTCCAAATGGGTCATAGAAGCCCATTTTAAACATGTAAGTTCCAAGAACTTTCCAATGATATAAAATTATTTTTCATCCAATGAGTTTTGACCTTTGCAATCGCCTTTTAAAAATTCAGGAGTCCATTGGGACTCCAACTCCCAAAGTGGGAGTTCATTTGGGAGTGTGGGGGTTCATTCCCTCACACTCTATTACATTCCTAGGAGCATGAAATGTGATTCCCGGGCTCACTTTTGGTCGCACCTTTGCAAGCCTTTGCCTTGGTCGCAAGCCTAGTGCTAGGGTTATGACAATTAATATGTATTAATGAAATTCAAACTACCTTGTAAACATTTTTCACAAAGATTGGGATTTTGTTGTTTTGCTTCAATCACAAATTGGCCATAAATGGTATACAATCATGGCAATATCATGATAAATCAATGTGAAATGTTATAATATTTTGTTATGCATGGTTGATTACTTTCATCAAATTCACACATTTTTGCAACATTTTATATCTTCCATTTCCTCCTCTCTCTTTTTCCACCTACTTATGGAACTTTTTTATTTTGATAATTTTCATCATCTATATCATCTTCTTCACAATTTCAAAAAAATTTAATATTGGTTGTGTGATCATTGTTTTTCAATATTAATTCCTTGTAATGTTTTACAAACATTTTGGTATGTTTTCCTTAACATTGAATATTAACAATCAATATGGGTACATTCATGAAATATGGAACCAAGGGCACCAAGGTTGAACTCCTTTCCAGGGATTACATTTTACATGTGGTAGTCATGTATTGGTTTATTAAACATCAAAAATATATTTTAAATATAATTTATGAACTGAAAATCAATTGAAATTCAAAATATGACCCATCTTATGAAAAACATCTAAATTTTTTGCAGCATGTTTTACATTATAATCAAAAATATAATTTTGCTTCTAACCATTATCACAAATTTTGAACTATTTTAGTCATTAAGGATGTTCAAAATCCTTACATCCTTACATGCTTCCTTGCATCTTAAACATGTGCACCTAAGTAGATTAACACATGAAATTCTTTTTATAAAATATATTAGAGCTCACAATGAATTTGAAAAAATTTGGTTAAAGTTTGAATAACAAAAACACATTCATATTTTGGAGTTCAGGAAAAAAAAAGACAAAACATTGAAAAAAGTTTTAAAATACAATTTCCACATCATTTTAAACATATAAAAGGACTCTTGAAATTTGATGAATTTTCATGAGTTTTTTATAGTTGGAACTTTGCAAAGAATGGAAGGGCATCCAAAAAAAATTTTAAATTATTGTGTTTAAATCATGGTGTAATTTCAAAGAGACAATCAAAAAGTGTCCATTCACTATGTTGGTTCCTTTATTTGTGTATGTACCCATATCTTTTGCAAATATTTTATTTTCTTCCCATCATGTTTGTCCAAATTACCTATATTTTAATTTAATTATAATTTAACATATTTATCATTTATGATTTTCATGTGAAATTATTTAAATAGTTTTAGATGGTGTTGATATTTGTTAAATACATCAATTTAAATGAGAAATAAATTCTAGTGATAATTTATAAAATGAAGGTGTTTGAAATCTATTTCTTGCAAGAAAAAGAAAAAAATCTTCCCTTGCATGAGAAAATTGAAATTGATGAATTTTGAATCTTTTTTTCTATGAAAAAACAAATGATGTGTGTGTCTTTTCATATATATGCATTTTTAAACATAGAAAAATATATAATTATTCTAAAAATTAATTATATCAAACTACAAAATATGTATATCGTTAACAAATCATTACACCAAAAACATGGTTTGATAACTACATACTTTTTTGACTATGTTTCAAACCTAATCATCTAGTCATATTGGGCATGAAATTATGTCATTTCTATAATTAATGTTATAATTACAATTACATGATTAGTTGTTCTCTTAATAACCTTGTTCTAATTAGTCTAGTAGTAGCCTAAAAATAATATAGTTTGTAGTGTTAGAACAAATAGTGGCACTACATCAAAGTGTCTTATTTCACTTTGTACTTCATTAAATTTTGAGTGAACTTGAACAAATTTATTATGGCAAAAGTGGCCAACCCCTTAATTAATAGGGTTTAAGATTTTGGGATTTGTAAAAGTAATGACATATGTAAAAGTCCTTTAAGGGGAATGCAACAAGTGATAAATAAAGGCCAAATCATGAATAATGCAAATTACTACTTTTGTGAACAACAAGAAGGGCAAGAAAAAACCCCTTATATTCCTCACTATATTGAGATTGAATTGACCAATTGAACAAAATGGAAATGTTTTTTTTGTTTCATTAAAAAAATCCTAACTAAAAAGATAACCCCATTATTTTAAAGTTCCAATGTTAAAGAAGAAAGGAAATTATTACAAATTAATTGGAACTTTGGTACACTTATTGCTTATGTTTCAATTCTTACCCAACTAAGATAACTAAATGCCCTATCAATGAATCATGAAATCAATTTCTAAAGACTAATCTTCAATATTGTTGTCACAATAGTACAACAATTAATGATAAAAAACTAAAATGAAGAAAAAATGCATGGTTCAAACTTTATCTTGTATTTGTTTCTTTCATCCTTGTCGTTCCTCCCATGCACATTTTTAGGAAATGTCATTATATGCAAGCTTCACACATGCACACTTAAGTTCCATTCCCATTCATGTGAAAAAGGCAACATAAACACATAACGCAACCCCAAACAAAGTTATTTCTTCAAGCATTATTCAATCATTAGAGAAGAAAAGTAAATACACAACATTTCACCCAACATTGAAACATAGCAAACGCATAATGTCATTACATAAAACTTTAGTAGGATAAACATGTGACAAAAATTCCATTAATTTAAACACTATAATTATAATCCCAATATCTTATACTTGCCACAATCCCACGATGGCAACTAAATTCTCCTTCAAAACACACCTTCAACTTCAAATGACACATTATCTACATACAAACAACCCATGATGACAACAATTTAGTCATATCACAAATAGACAACCTAAAACTTAAATGGCACTCTATTCTCGAATTCCCATCAATTCTTTGAAATTTTCATCAATCCCATTCTCAATAGGATTGTGAAGTAACTTATTTTTGCCATCACACCCATCACTCAATCTTCTTTATTTTTTAATACATTGCATGGCAACTACTATGCAATGAAAGTTTAAAGCAACACAACTAAGGGATGTACAAATTACAAAAAACAAAATAGATAGAATTCTCCCCTTGAAGCTTGATGATCATCACCATACTCCACAATCCATTTATTTTCAAGCTCCATCACACACCACCGCAGTTATCTCAAGATCTTCCATAATCTAAAAATAAACAAGTGCCATCAAACATCTAGAGCCTTGCCAACTTTCTCCAGCAAAGCTTTACTATTTCCAAGTCAAGAACAAAAATGCGAACTACCACACAGTCACTTCTCCATCATCTCCAAACATCAAAAACCAATAAGCACCAAAAACTATTCATCCATTGAAAGTTCTTCCATGGCATGATCTCCAGAAGCTTAACCACCATCATCTACAAGCAATGCCCAAAGTTTCTCCATATCATAATCTCCAAACACCTCCAAAATTTATTCGCCAGAAGTTGACATAACCTAAATTTCTTCCGACTGAACAGCAACCCCTGAACAACCTCAAACAAAAAAAAATTGCCCTGTTTTAGGGCTACACCCTCACCACCTAGTTGGAACTTGGAACTTGGGCTACATATTTTTGTACTAGCGCCGAACACGCTCTGACAGCTTGATCACGAATCACGATCCCAAGTCAAATAGACAGGATTTGCCGTGGAGCCTGGAAGGGAATGTTTTTAAGCTTTAAAACCACTTTATTCTGACAACCCCAAGACTTCCAAAATTAGAGGTGTAACTAATATATGGTCCACTCGGGACATGAGCTGCGATTTTTTTCCTGCAGAAGTTTTGTCAGCTGGCGATGTTTTTGGTGTTGAAAAATGACAACAAATAAGTGTTTTTTTTGGGATAGGAGCTAGCAAAAAATATAGAAGGATGATTCCGCATTTTTTACTTTTATATTTTGTTTATAGTCAGATTTTGCTGATTAGTCTTATGGATGTTAGCCATTTCAGCTACATCACTAAATTGAAAAGAAAAGCTCTGGGTCACCTGAGATGGGGAAATTGGTGTCATGACTTGTATGCAAACTTCAAACCAATGGTGCTAATGGCTAGTTGATGACCAAATTATAAATTAACTAAAGGCATCAATTTAGACTACTACTTAGAGCATCTCCACCGGTACTCAGTATGTGACTCCAGACAGTAAAATATATTGTGAAAAAGTCAAAATGTGCCAGTTAAGATCAGGAAACTGGTTTTTCTACACCAAATTCGTGCAGCTTGACGTGGCTAGTAAAATGCGCAACACAGTTGTGCACCTCCAAAAAAGAGTGTAATAAATTGGACCTGATTGCGGCTCAGTATTTCTGATTGGTCGATCATAATGATTGGTCCAGGTGGTTTGCTACTAGTAGTTTCCAAGTATATTCAGTTCCAGTTGCAGTTTTATTGGTGGGGTTGCCGGAAAAAAAACAACTAAACCTAGACATTTAATTTTATTATCCAGGGTGACATACTGAGCACCAGTGGAGATGCTCTTAGGAGAGGAGTTGATTACTAATTAGTAAGTGCATTTTATCTCATATTCTTACACCCATTTGCAAGAATATGTGCTCTTTGGTGTACTTGTGAGGTGGGGTCATTTTTTTCTCAAATTTTCATAGCCATAAACCATATATGAAAGTAAAAATACATATGTACCCCTCTATATTCTGGGCTACTAACTAGAACCAATTACAAAAATCTGGTCAGTTGGAAATTCTTTTTCTCAAAATCTGGCAAATTTGGGCTATTTTGAAAACAAAAAGCCTTTGTATATATAGAAAATCATAAATCATATTTTTCAGGTCACATTCGCCAAATAAAAAGTCACTAGCACTGGCCAAAATTCAAGATCTTGGGATACTAACAAGTTGAGACAATATTGTCGATGGTTACACAGTCACACACTCATGCAAACCATTGAACGAATGTGTGCACCACAAGGGATGAATGGGTTCTGGACAAGAAACACTTTTTCCTCTTGTGTTTTATAGACAACCACCGTGGTTGGCATAATTTATGTTTTTAGGTTTTACTACCTACCTTCTAGGTAGATAGTAACCCCCTTACCTATGTACTGACAATCAACAAGCAGCTACTTATCTAGTAACCACTAACCACCTGTTATGCCACCTACCCACATACAACTGTCCTATAGTAACTACATTTATCCTAACTGCCTACACACAGGACTTGTATTGATACCTGTGACTAAGGTAAAACTTGATATCAACTCATTTGGGGTTCATCCACAACTAAATCACAAAACGCTTCCAAGCGATGGTGTGCTGGTGTCTGTTGGTTCACCCTGGCCTCAAGAAGTGGCATGTTGGCACAGGGTGTATTGCAGTGCATGGACTTAACAACAATACAAACAAAAAGTTAGATGTTATAAGTGAACTAATTTAACACCTGGGGGTATTTCTCAAGACAACCCTTAACTTCTCTCACAGTTGGAGTCACTTCCCCTACCATTGGGTCACTCTGAACTCATAGGTATATTATGAAACAAAACGATCAGCTCATTTGCGGCTATGCCACTCATGGCCAGTTCGAACCGGCAACATGTACTTGGAAGGAAGACACTAAATACCCCCTACTGAGCACTGTCTGGGTGTCAGTGCAATCTCCTGCATGGTTTTGCACAATGTTTGATTAATGTTTTTAAATATATATATATATACAAATGAGAAGCACCCAAATGTTTCATGAAGTTTAAAATATACTATTAAAATTCAGACATTTGAAAATATATTTTAGACATATAAATATAAATAGATTATAGAAATTATTTTTTTCATTAAGTTGCATCCTACATGTTTTTTGCACATCATTTGAAAAAAATGAAAGTAACTCCCTGGAGGGTGGGCTAACAGGAAAAAAAAACAGAAAAACCCCTCTGAATTTTGCATTAATTCTTATGCTGCATAAAGCCTGTAGGCAAGGCCATTACCAAAATTAGGCTTGCGCTCAACTGTCACCTGGGGCACCCTTATTTTGGTAATGCCCTGGGGCTTACCCTACACATAATCACACAGTTTTTTCTGCACAGACTAAGCCTTTGGGAAGAGCTTCTTCGTGAAGTAGAAGCTTCTAGCAGGTTCCGGTCTGTCTAGTTGATGAATAAAACTTGGCTGGTAAGACAGTCCAAGAGTCACTGGAGTTATAATCACACGCTGAACGTCATACCGACCTAAGCAAAAGTGACTCGCTGAGCTGCCGATTCAACAAATTAGAGAGACCCCTACTACTAGTTGTGGTCCAGATTTAGCAGGGATTGAGGCCACCACCGCCATTTCTCCAACTAACTTTAGGGAGACTGGGGATTTGTTGTGTGGAGTTGACTTCAAGTTCTCAAAAGTTAATTGACTACTAATAATAATAGGAGAAATAATGGTCCTTAAATAAGAGGGAGCTGTAGCGGTTGAAGTCCGAGATATAGGTGACATAAAGCGGCTAGTGGGCCTGTCAGATGTAGCGGTGGAACTGGGGTTCCACTCCTGACAACAGTATGAGCCTCGGTGATGGCCTTCCTTGAAATCAGGGATTATGTGAAACGGTAGCACCCATGTTGTGTCGATGAACCACAACTGAGTTACCAAGGTTCCAACTTGGTAACCTATCCTGTAAACCATCCTACTTCCACATCATATTACCCAGAACTAACTGTGGTTAAGTGAGCCTGTTTGTAGCGGTGGAACTAGGTTTTAGTCCTCAAAACACAGTATCAGCCTTGAGGGCTTCCTTGAAATTAGGGACTAGCCTATGTGCATTGTGACCTAGCACCCACCAGTCCACCACTTACTGAGGTAAGTAATGTTCCTAAAGTTCCACCTTGGTAACCCATCATGTAAACCCTCTCCTCCACCCCCACACCACCGAGGTAACTATCTCGGTAAATGGGTAAGTATAAGATGTAACTGGGCAGTGTAAGGAAGCCTAGGGAATTGTAGGCCTGGAATTCACCTCATCATGTTGGAAAATTGTTCATGAAAATAAATGATAATTAGTTAAAGAAGAAAGCATGGACTCCTCCAAGAGCTTACATACTCTTTGCAAATCTTACCTTTATTGTTGGGAAAGAAATGCTGACACATATTTGCTAAAGCTCCTATGGATCGACTAAGTCTCCATAATTGCAAAGATTTGTAGTGAAAGCCTTTGAATCTGGTAACTCTAAAATTTGCATAAGAAATTGCAATACCTTTGACTTCATTCATAATTCACAACAAACTTTTTTTGGCATTCCCTGTTGCCAAAAAAAGTGAAAACCTCTAACAAATTGAAGTTGAATTATCAAAACAAAGGGAAAAATCTCCAAGGGAATTGTGGGACCAATATTTCAATGTTTTATTCTAATTTTTCCATTTGTGACATAGCCCAGGGGTCATTGTATTTTCCCATTGTCAAACAAACCAATTCATGTTTACACTGGGGAAATTCAAGTTACTCTTGATGGTCGCACAGGGAATCCTAAAAAAGTTTGTTAACAAGAAAGAAAATGGATGAACTTCAGAAATAGAATTTGCTTTTGATTTTAGTAGTTACAACTTAAGGAGAAAGTGCATAAGGCTACAGCACAAAGCTTGATCTTGTACAAATTTCTGTAGCTCACATGCAGCTTTAGAATATTTAGTGGCAATTTAGGCCAGCTTTGCCAATCACCTACCTCACAGAATAATGAGGGGGAGTTGGAAGGTAAGTACCATGGTTACTATGTAGGTAGGTAAGCCACTTGTGGCTACTAGGCAAGTAGTGGATGCATGTGGACAGTAAGTACATAGCTAACCACTGTGGTTAGATATGGGGCACGAATATAATGAAAAAAGTATTTCCTGTCCACATATCATCCATTCTGCATGGTCCACAGGGTGAGTGCTGGTTCATTCTGGCTGAGTCATTTGTAACTGTGCCTCAGAAGTGTCCACTACAATTGTGGCAGTTCCCCTACAGTTGTTGCATTGATCACAAATGAGGGATGAGGTTAAGATTCAAGTCAAGCAGCGCCCCTTCACAAGGAATTGATCAATCTCGCACCTGGATCAATTTAACCATGAATCTGCATAATTGTGCTATCTTTAGAGGAGTTTTGAGGTAGCTCGTGCAGCGCGCTAACTGCTCCGGATTCATCTTCTGTTGCTTTAACTGTACTATTGCTATTGCACTGCTAAAGCATAATTCCAGTTTTTGTCAAGGTAGTTGGTGCTTTGTCCTGACAGTTATTCCTATTTATAAGTTTCGCACTACAATGTGTAAGAGATTTACATCAAACTTGTTACAAGCAATCAAACTTAACCCTTTAACAGAAAATGTTTGGTTCTACCTCAGCATCATGTCCACTATTTCCTTCCACACCCAGCTACGTACGTACATGGATTTTGTGACCCATGCAGCAACCACCAGTTCACCAGCCATTGGAAACCAGTTATGGACTAGGTAACCTGGCTCGAGCTGCTAGGTTACCCAATGCAGTTGAGCCAGAGGTGGTGAGACTACGTATGGTAACCCAGCAGCTTGAGCCAGTTACTGGACATAACTAGTGGTTGAAAGGTGCCGAGCATGTGTTCACTCCCCTCTCATCAGGCAAGGGTTATGAAGCTCCACCACTCTCAATGCGCTCCTACCAATGTGGAGACGAGGTTATGACCTTGATCAATCAGGTGATAGGGTACACACAGGTTATAACCCGCGACCAACCGACCAATCCAAGTGAGAGGCACCCCAAACAATGGGTTATGACTCAGTTGTGGATGAACCACAATTTGAGTTACCAAGGTTCCAAGTTCCAACCTATCCTAATAGTAACAACCTATCATATAACCCACCTACGTCCAGCCCTCCCGCTACCTAAGTGATGAGTGACCTATGTAAGTCATGGGTAAGTATTATAGGTAGATTGGTAGGGAATGTAAGTGATAACTATGTAGGGTAGATAAATAGGTAGCTATTAAAGCACTTGGTGGCTACTAGGTAGGTAGATGAATGGTGGATGATTAGTACATAGCTAACCACCATGGTTAGCTAGTTATATGGGACAGAAATACAATGAAAAAGTTGTTTGGAAATTTGTGAACAGAATGGTGATTAGAACTAACTAGTGATTAGACACTGCAAGATTAAAGACTGATTAGTGAAAGTTAAGCACAGTGGTTTTGCTAGGGAAATACCCTAGGCACTAGTGCAGGTTGCCAAGAGCGGCGGCGCGCTGGCTGGCAACAGGTGGCCTTGTGCAGCTTGCTGGCTGCATCACGAGGACTCCGACCGATTCTCCAAATCCAAAACACTACCCGAGTCATCAACAGGAGAGTGTTGTTGTACTGGACGCAGGCAGCCGGATCACCTGGAGCAATTGAATTTTCCTCTTCTTGGAAAAGCTCTCCCTCGCTGATCCTGCTTGTTCTTTTCCCTTCCGTCCAAATTATTAGCCTCGCCTAGTTTCTCAAGTCGAGGCTTTTAGTCATACTAGCCTTGTTGTCGACTGTGATTTTAGTACAAACTGATTTGTGCTTCTCTAGCCCAACTTGTTGGTCGGGTGAATTTATATCCCTGAACTGATCTCAGTCCAGTAGTGGGAATCTTCCTGCCATGAATATCTCGGCGTGTGCTAGCTGCAGGTGTTTTTGCACCGGCTTCGAAACAAAATTACAACTTTCTTGGGAATTTGAATGGATGTTGTAAAGGAAAATCTTGCTGCTTACTGATCCTCAAGATCCCACCTTGTCAATTTCAACTTTGTCATCATGATGCAGCTTCGGGGGTTTTGCTTAGCGGTTTGAAGGGGTTTAGCAGAGACTAGTGCAACCGGCAGCAGTACTGGGTACATTCATACATGCGCAGGTAGGTATGGTCGGAAAAGAATCAAGATTACTGGGTCGGAGGAGAGGATCAGATTTGAGGGTGGGTGGTACGAATCGGATACTTGATCAGAGGTTATAATCGGGTTGAGAGAATAGAGAGATCATGACAGGATCATCAGTTGGCGGCACAAACACGACGGCTTGTGCCGCCTGCAAGTACCAGCGACGCAAGTGTATGCCTGACTGTCCGTTGTCTCCCTACTTCCCAGCCGACCAGCCGAGGCGGTTTGCAAATGTGCACAAGCTTTTTGGAGTAAGCAACACGCTACGGATCCTGAAACACGTAGACCCAAGCAAGCGTGAGGACACCGTGAAGTCAATTGCGTACGAGGCCGACATGCGCGACAAAGACCCGGTACACGGCTGCTTGGGCGTCATTGCGATGCTCCAGAATCAGGTCTTAAACCTCAAGGACGAGCTCGCTATAGCCCACGAGCAGCTCTACCTACTGCAGCAGCAACAGCAAAGCTTCCACAGCCAACAATCTCAGCTGCAGCTGCACGCGTTGCAGGGAACATCCTTCGCTACCGTTAACAGCTCAGGTGTCCATGATTCCGGGCATGTTCACGGGAGCAGCAATGCAGCAGCTCTGATGAATTTGCAGTTACAGCCGTACAGCAGTTTAGGCGGCAACCATCTGCTGCTATCTACGTCCAGTTTCAACGATCAGTACTTGCGGCATGAATCTTTTGACCCACCCAAATTGCAAATCGCTCGTGAATACGATCACAGGTCATTCTCGCGCGTCCCTTTGGTGGGCCCTTACCCTAGATCAGTTTGTAGAAAAGAATTTGATCGATTTTTATTAGATTCATGGTTTCATCATCCTCATGTTGTTGATCATCACCTGCTGCAACTAACCACGTTGAAAGTGTACAATTTGAAATACAGGTACGCGGGTGAAGAAGCTGCTGATGATTCCAGTTGCTCACTAGTACAGCGTCAGGCCTTAGCGTTGCAGATTAAAGCGGATGAACACGAGTTACAAAGAGCCGCACCGCCGGAAAGCAGCTACTTCGGCGGCGTAGCTCGAGTGAGCTCGGGTCAGTTTGATGATAGCCCGGTCAGCCACCATCAAATGCACCATCAAGCGGCACTAGTCGAGGAAGAGCAAGCCGCGAGCATGCAGCACAGGACTCTGACGGCAGTACTGATTCCTGACGGTCTTGTAAACCTAGCTGTTACATCCGATCACAACGTCGACTTAAGGAGAGCGTCAAATTATTCGAGTGGAGCAACAGCAGGTCACGTTAATCCAGACCACGCGGAATGGAGAAGCAGTCCTGGGGTCTATCTAACCTTAACGAACCAGCACTAATGTCGATACATCAAATTTCTGTGAACCAGTTGATCGGTGATCTGCTGCTCCATGATTCGACATCGGCGGCGATCGAGACTGTCCCAGATCTGGCGCAACTGGAGCGAGTACCCTAAGTGGTTTTTCCTTCGACAGGAAATCTGCTGAACTTTAGGCCTTGAATTGCAGGGCAGCCATTTAAAGCAAGCATCCAGCTGGTACCAATTCTTGGGTGCCGCAAAATAGCACTCGGCCGAATTCATGGGTGCACGTCCGCATGAGGTTCTCTGCAGGCAGTGAGCTACGTATGCAACACACCCTCGACTATCCTTGACTATCGTCTGCACCAGTTGGGAATCCAAGCCTGCTGCTGGTCAGGACTGATCAGGAAAACATACAAGCTGGGCTTTTCTTCATCGTCCACCTCATACAGGTTGGAACTACATACGCAGCTCTCAACTATCCAGGAAGATCTTCCAGGAGTAGCTGAGGCGTCGCTGACATGAAGGCACTATCATGTCATCTCCAACACTTGCAGAACGATGTAGGTAGAGCAGGTTTATAGTTAGACTAGCTAGAGGTGGACCACTTAGATCTGGGCTTTAGATCCCTTCATAGGACCTCGTCAACGAACATATATTTATTTTATTTTCTTGGGAGCAAATGGCAATTTCCATTGCAAATAAAAAAGGAACAACCACAGAACATAGATTTCATTCAATAGAGTCAAACACTAGATATAGTATTCCTAGGCAATCGCGATAATTAGTGGATTGAAGTTGCAGCATCGCCTCATCAAGAAATCACTGGTCATGTGCACAAGAGTGCTGGAGTGGTATAGATCTTCTTCGAACGACATTATTAACTCTAAGTCATTACAGTACAATTTTTGTCAGGGGACTTGATTGATAGTCGAAGCAGCTCTAGCTGGTTGAAACAGTAATCGAAACTGGGCTTTATAATTTAACCTATTTGTACAACACTAGCTATAAGTTGTGGATTCATCATTCAAACCTGAGTATTATTTCAATGCAGTAGAAAAGTTAGTTTCTCGCACTTCAGCTTTATCACTCCCACTGTAAGAAACGAGTCTCCACTAGATAGATAGATAGATAGATAGATATTATACGAGCTATGTTCCTAATTCTTTTGAATTGATGTTATCTGTTTTTCTGGAGTTGCACTATGCTCCCTGCATGACGAGTTTTATTTGTTCTTGCAAAGCCGCTGATCGTGAGCTGAATGGACTCATTCTAATATTACCTTGCAGCAGCTATGGAAGGAATAATCCTCCACATTATGAGTTAAATACAAAAGTATATAATACCCTTCTCCCTTACTCCTGGGGATTTAGTTTTAGTCTAGATCTGTGCCTCGATCGATCCAGCGCCCAGCTCCATCTTCAGATCAATGTTACGACTCGTGAATCACCAGCTTCTGACTCGATCAGCTCTAATTGACCGCATCGACCATGAAGCTGTATGGAAACTTGTTGCATGTTGGAGGATTACACTTAATAATTATAATATAACTTTTATATCTATAGTGGTTTCTCCTACAGCACCACAAAGCCTTAGCTCACTCACACTGTGTGAGTTAAACGCTTGTGGCTTGTTGCTGTGTTGTTGCTGCTGTTGTTTCTGATGATGATTAGAATAGAAAAACAAACGATTCAGGCTTTTTGATGAGGACTCATGAAATCTTTCTTCTACGCAATTGGAGGACGCTGCTTGTTGTCATTGTCGTCGTCTTTACCCCGTCGTGTTGTTTGGCAGCACCACCGCCACCATTCTTCTGATTCTTCCTGTGCTCCTCACAAACGACATAATTCTATTCTCTTCAGAGCTCCTCCTCCTCGTTGCTGTTGTGCAGGAGGAGGAGGAGGGCATGCCTTGTTTGATATTTTACCATCACTAATGAATTTTTGTTAGTGGATGTAAGCAATCTAGAAGTCGTAACGTGTTACAAGTGATGCTAGTTGCATTAGATTAGAAGGTAATGGACTTTAATTGGGTTTCCTTGCTCCTATCTTTAAGGTGTAGAACATTGTGTTTTCATGACATAGAAAGAAAAAATTCTCAAAATGAGGACTTCGATTCCACAAGTCATAACAAATTTTCCTCTGTACAATTTGGTGGTGATATAAGGAGTTATGGATGTTCATGTGCTTATGAGAGTGATGAGGGGGAAATTAGGGTGATTGTAAAACCAATAAGTGTAGCTATTTAGGTTGTAGGCTAGGGTTTGATTGTTGCAAACAAATACAATATAATTCTGTTCTTCCTACACATGGTGGAAAATGCACTTCAATCATTTGGCCCTTCTAATGGGCTTTTGGTTGTTAGGAAAGAAAATTGTTGACAGCCTGGCATAATTTTCAATGTGCAAGCTTCTCAATGGTTGTATGGAGGTAGGAAATATAAAGATGAGGGAGCTCAAGCTGAAGGTACCAGAAAAAAGAAGAGTGTGGGTGAAAAACTTGGCATAATGTAGCCATTTGGATGTGCTCTTAGCAAGGCCGCTTTCTGAAAAAAAAATTTGCTGGACCATAGTCTTCTTGGAGAAGTTTTTTTGTTTTCTTGGCTGGGGTAAACTGGCCCATCACCGAGCACTAGCCTATCACTGAACACTTTGGCAGATCTTTTTCAATTCTTCTCCATTTTGAGTGATTTAAAATGTTATAGGAGCACCTTCTCAAGCTTTACAAATCATCTTGGAAATGCAAAACCAAAGGAGCAGCCAAAAAAGAGCAGTAAAGAAAATACTTTTTTTCAAATTGCAAAACGTGTTTTTTTTCATTTTTCTTCATTTTGACCCCTTCTACTTCATCAGTGCATAACTTTCTCACTTTTTGTTTTGGTTCAAATTGAGCAATTTAAACTACTCTGAGATCACAATCTTAAGCTCTACAAATGATCTTGTGACTCTATAGGCAGCAGAATAATATTTCATGTTTAAGGATCTTTTGAGAGGTTTGGAAATAGGCTATGAGCTGTTTGATCGAGAATTTTTTGTAAAAAGGACCCCCCACTACTTCGGGGGCCCATAACTTTCTCGCCTTTAGTCCATTTTTGCCAATTTTTAGTGCAATAGATACACAAAGAGGAGGGCTCCATCTACTCTTTGGACACCATAAACGATGGGGCCCTCCTGTAAAAACGGCGAGAAACCTTACCTAGTGGGAGGGTGATTGGTATCTTGATGAACCCAATTTTTGTGAGAAGCTAAGCTAGTGACAATGTTCTATTAGTCTCATAGTTCAGTCAAAATAGGCTATTTTGTGATGGGGCATACTGTGTGAGCAGTGCAAGCTCACTCTGGTAAGGGTCCTACAAAATAACAAATTTGCAAAAATAGAGTGATATGAGGTTCATGCATTTTGCAACTAATGCACGTCTTATTTGTTGTGGAACCAAGCACCATCATGTTCTCTGATCAATTTAGTGTGTGAGCCTGTAGTTTGGCTGTGAAGTATTGTGCTGACCTTGTGCTGTGACCTACATGCTGACATTTTGGTATAAAAAATATTTCCTCCATCATTTTATCTCTAACCTTGGAAAATCACCCTTGACTGCTAAAATACATAAGCATCAAAATAAGTCATTTTTGTGCAATACAACAATGTACAAACACACATTCGAAACTACTAAAACTTCCCCACCTTAAGTACATTGACCACAATTAGCTTAGCTAGGTGGGAGCTACCTTACACTTTCATGATATGTTTCAATTTGAAATCTACCTGAAACAAATATTGTCATGTCATGACACACATTTAAATGTTTTGTATGTAGTATGAAAACTTTAAAATTGACATACCTTCAAAAGCACACCACCACATGCAAATTTTTTTGCCAAATTATGTGCTGTTTGACATTAATCAGCACCTTAAATGTATAAAACCACATCACCCTACTAGTCATAAGTCAAAGCATTCAATTGAAACCATGTTTTCACAAGTACATGCATAATATCTTGGATCGTGCATTTACCAAGAATTTCTTCATGGACATTTATCGTGACATAAAGATAAAGCATGGATTGCAACTGAAAAAAGTGGACATTCAAATAAAGAAATAAGTCATATTCTATTTAATACAATCTTATCAATAATTCTTGTGCTTTTGACAGACTCAACTAAGCTGTCTTCCACCCAACTCAGAAAAGTAGTCAAATGGGTGAAGAACCTCAAGGCATTGGTTGCTGCAACCATATAGATCCCGCCTTTGTAGAAGAGGCATACTAATGACACAGGCAAGAGGTTCTTTCATGCCACACAGTTTGGCTAGTATTAAATCAAATGATTTAGTGGCTATTATCAAATGATTCAATTGCAAAACTCTCTTTCACACCTGAAATGTCATACATGTGTCATGTAGAGAAGCACATTAAAAAGCAACCCTAAGCACACCCCAAGGCAGATATGCACAAGCATCAAGTCTCACTGTAACCAAGCAATGGCAGGGTGAGATGAATAATGGCTCACCATGAAAGACTTGAGAGGGTGGATAGGGAAGGGTGAGTATTTGGTGCTGAATTCTGGTATAGCGAGATGTCCACTATGGCTTATTCACCTCTCTCAATGAAGTTGTGCTGAACAATTGATCATGTCCCTACCATGTTGGCTAGTCTCACAGCTCTAATTGCTGCACAGTTTTGAAAAGGGCAGCCCTGGCTTAATTGTCAGACGACCCATTAAAGGCATGTAGACCCAGTAAGGTCAAGCCATGAAAGTTTCCACAGGCACCCTGAAAATTGATTTAAGACATAATAACTCACCATGCTCCAGCAAATGATTTAAGAGAACTGGGTGCACCAGCAAGAATCAATAGGGGTTCAACACAAGAATAGAAGGAAATGGTCTACTTCTATACCTTGACACTTGCAGCCTGACCAATTTTTTTGCGCCTGGCAACAAGAATAGTAGCAGACTTAACAAGCTCTTCCTTGATCATGAAAAGAACTGCTGCAGCCATGACACTCTGAACTATCTTGGTGCTCATGCCCTTGTAGAATCCAGCAAGGCCCTCATATCGTACCATCTTCACAATTGCATCTAGTGTGCCTGTGACAAATGCCAGGACGTGATTAGTTTGCAAAATGATTCCTGGCCATACAGGTTGAAAGAAAAGTAGATCAATCAATATTTGCCCTTTGTAGTTCTCATGCATCACCCTATTGCTAACCACAACACTAAATCACCAAATTGCAGTTCTGCATTTCCCTCACATCATGCCCTTCATTAATCCAGAACTCAATCATGATACCTACTTCCATTTCATTGCAGACAGTGCTCACATGAATGTGCCATGCATGGGTCAGACATTTGTCACTGGATGGGATTTGAAAGCTGACTGACTTGCTTTTGCTGATAATACCTTGGAATGGACACACATGGTGACAAGTTTGGAGCAATCTCTTTATTTGGATTCGGGTGTTTAGAGTTAGGATCATGAAGATTGGTGTAATGAAATGTGAGAAGGAGTTTGTTGTTGAATGTTAGGCATGGCAAGTCTCATTAAGACTACAAAATCAATCAACCCGTTGTTTTCCCTTACCAGTATACTGTGATGACTTGTCTCTGCCAATCTCTTGCTTAGCTTGAAGTCGTGACTGCCAAGAAAAGAAAACTTATTAGTGGCATGCCCTCACCTCCAGTTGAAGGAGCTTGAATGTAAGACTATCATACTACAGATCACTGCTCACATGCACCAGTAAGTAATAAGTCAAGGATACAAATGCTCCACACTCCTCACTAATGGACAGTTGTGAGGACCATTCCAACAGTTTGGAAATGGTTTAACTGCTTGCTCATAAACATTCCACAATTTTCAGGTTCACACTTAATAAATCTACTGTCAGACAGAGAGAATCTTTAAACAGCTTTTGCTCCCTTGACAAACTTTGTACAGAATTGATCAAAGATCAATGAAATTGATAGTGAAGTTCCATTCAAACTTCAAGGACACTTACTTTCACGACAAGTAGAGGATAGGTTGCCACAGTGGCACCAAGCTTTGCAATAGCTCCAAACAAAAAAACCTGGCAATTGCACACAACAGAAATATCAGTTTCATCATGCAACAAATCTCAGATGAACCTTTGACCCACCACCTTATACAGTTGTACTTAGCCCATCCCGTTCTGTTGGGTAATCCTGTTCAACAGTGTTCTGGCAACTTGGGATAGTTTGGGAGGAGTAATTGATTGGCTGTCTTGACTTTCTTGACCAACCTAGATCAGACTCTGTTCCCTTCAATCCCGAAATTTGGTACGAGCACTCTTTTGAAAATTCATATCTCACTGAGAAATCTAAAAATTGGGAATAAGGCCCTTTGGTTTGGACCAACTTTCTGCAGTGTTACAGTCTTCCTTTTCCTCATTGCCCTCAATCTACTGTACATCAACCTTCAACCCTCTGGCCAAACTGGACCACTTTACTAGTAAAAAAAAGTGGATGAGACACGTAACAAAATTGGCTTTCCACACAAAATAGAATCAGTTTGATTTACTCTAGTGACTCCAATGAGGCAAAAAAATAAAATACCTCTCCAGAAGACACCGTCTTCAATCCCCGTTTGTCTGCAGCTCGCTTTGCAGTCACATGCTTCAACAGACTTTCATAAATCATGAATTGAATTGAAGGGTTGCACACCTGCTTGTATACAATCAAGGGGACGACCTAAGAAGTAGATTTTGAAAAAATCCATAGCTTCACCATTTCTCCCTCACTCCCGCCTTATAAAACCCAAAAAACCCTTGCAAGAATCATGAAGCCAATCTACACCATGTTTCAAGTTCAAGATCTGAAATATGGCAAACCAGACCTGGCTCTCTTCTTCATCGGGGCATACCTAACCATCCTATTGTAAAGCTCCTATCATTCCACTCATACCAAACTAAGTCTAGTCTCTTCTCTAGAAATAGCTGCACACTGCTCAATCTCCAAATAGTCATGTCCAGTGACTGCAGGCTGACTTGCAGTTAAAAAGAATATATCTATAAGATTGCATGGAAAAACCCCACAACAACACTTTTGAAGGTAACGTGCAATAAGTGCAGTCATAACCTCATGAGTGTTGCTCACAAAGTGTCAGACCATCACCTTCATCATGAATAGAAGTGATGAGCTGCCATGACTCCCCACTGAGGTCATTACCTCCTGATGGTAAGTGAAGATAATATAACAATTTGCCCAAAATTTCAGGAAAATCATTATACAAACATCCAGGTGGTCCTGATTTTCTGTCGCATTTCCAGAAGCACCAGGAAGACTCAGTTGTAATGTTGGCAAGCACAAAAGAGACTCAGTTGTATCCTCATTCAAGCTGCAACAAGCTTGTGAGGGTAAGCAATTCAATTCACTCTAGCCTGTCACTGTACAGTTGGCATTCAAAAAGGATAGTATACTGTACCATGATAAGGGTTGGAAAAACACCCTTCCACAAACCAAGGATGCCAGCTTCATCATAGAGCTCACGTACCTGTCTTTCATACTCACTCCGAGTGTCAGATGCTTTGAGACCACCAGTACAATAAGTAAATTCTTACAATAAAACCCTTACAGCTAATCTGAACAAGTCAAAATTACAGGTCTAGAAGTGGGATGTATCACCAAGTTCCTCTTCATATCTTGTTGAAAGCCATCTGGAACAATATTAACACTTTACTACTAATACCCAGTAGTGATGCAACAAAAGAACTTGTGAAAAATGCCACCTTACCGTTTCAAAAGCTCCCTGTGGACGTACAACAGGCAACAAGTTGGGATTGGTGCTGGCTACAACAGGAGATGGGTAAATCCAATCAGCAGAAGGTCTAGGGTTTTGAAGACCCGCAAGAGCAGCAGCACGCTGCTGTGCCTGTACTTGAGTCTGCATTAACAACACCAGTTCAAATATGAGAAGTTGATAGTTCCTGGTTAAAACTTCAAACCCAAACAAACAAACGAAACGAAACACGTCCTGGCATAGTGGGTCTATGCAAAACCTATTAAGGTGCATGGGAAAAAATAGGTTTGAACAGAAAAAATCTAGTCAAATATGAGCCTGCAGACTGAATAGAGAGGGTAGTAGCATACCTGCATACGGGTGACAACTACCCATATAGGATTAGTCAGCAGCACATTAGCACATCTGCAGGCCAGGAGAACAGACAAACAGAGCATGGGCACAAGTGAACAGCTGTATCTTCTTCACAGGATCATGAAACTGGTTCTGAAGAACCCAACCCCATTTACAGACCTGTGAGACCTATACCAATAAAACAAAATGAAAACCTTAACTCAAATGAGAATTTGACAAGTAAATTGTGGAATTGTAGACATCCTTCAACATACCCAGCAAGGGCTGCAACAACAAGAGACCCAAACATTCCCACCGTGCCATCTCCTTTCCCTCGCTTCTTCTTTCTCAGAGCCAGCTTCTCTGCTTGATTCCTAAAAACTTGATAGAAGTAGTAGTAAACACCCTGAACACACATACATTTAGAGTCAGACATCATATATGACTACTTGCATTCAAGACACAGTCCACCTCATTTCAAAAGTTTTCAAAACAAAAAATCACAGATGTATGCTGGTCAACCTCAAACAGCATTTTCCCTGATATGAAGAAATCTAAACTCAATAACAACTGCCCCCCTGATTCTGTATAGATGATTAAGTTTGCATCACTCAAATACTTAAGTATATTCAGCAACAAGCTCAATTGCATTCAACCCCATTTCTCTGCCTTCCATGCTCTTCAATACATCCAGACAAATCAAGTAAGATAAACAGAGCACATACCTGAGATGCAGCTGTGCCTACTAGAGAAGGCGTAAGGCCTCGATACAAACCTCCCCAGCCCTCCTGTCTGATCACCTGCAACATGTTACCAGGTTAAACGTAACTCCATCACCTGCTAACTATTGCAAACAGTGACAACACATATCCTTGTGGCTACAGCCATTGATGTGCAAGAAGATGCATCTCTATGATTTTTTGTTCAGAAGTTCTGACCTTTGACATTGGGCCAGTTAGAAGAATGTGAGCTGTAAATATGCTAGAATTTTGCTGAGGATATAAACCCCACCCTCGCTACTGTACAATGAGTCTGACCTTTCTCAGCAATTCTATCTCATGTAAATAGCAGGTTCCCAATATCTATAGAGGTTGGCTACACTTGTCTCTTTCCCAGTTAGTTTCCAACAAGTACAATGTCTCAAAGTAGTTGCAAGCCAAAGCTGTAAGCACCTTGTAAGACATAGTACAAATGAAGTCTACAAACCAACCACAAAGGGAACTAAGCACCAAGAAACACAGAAGAAAACCATATCATGTGATGCATTGTCTGAGGGAGCGCACCCTCAAAATCTCCTGGGCAGTGCCATTCTTTCTTGGTGGGCCTGCGGAGGAAACTGGTCCAGCTTCTGAGACTTTGAGATGAGCTTGCTTTGCCTGCCGTTCTGTCTGCTGCCTAGTGTTAACCTACAACCCAACAACACCATCCAAATTGCTATAATTTTAATGCCTTACCACTAATGGGTATCTGCCTACCTCTTTTCAGAGGTTAGTAAGAACATTTGCTATGGACTCCAAGAGAAAGCACCCCAATATTTGCAATGGACCCCAGAAGACCCCTCAGCTCTCAGATAATGATAATCTTTTGTTGCCTTCGTCTTGTAATCAGTAGCATGTGAATTTTCCAAACTAATGCAGAGTTCAATACTTGCTATTCATGTTCTTGCTCAGTTCATTTACAATACAGGGACAAGCAGTTGGGATGAGAAGAACTTACTGCTTGAAGAGGGTAGGTCAAGAGTTGCGAGACAATGCCACCCCCTGCCCCTGCTAACCCATTCACCACTGCATCTGACATTATTGCCTGTTTTCTTCGCGCTGCAGTACTTCTCGAATTTGAGGGAGGTATCAGCAGATCATGTACTCATCTCCAGGGGTGACACATCTTGCACATTTCCTTCTGATAATTGAAAGGGGGAAAAATTGTCAGTCCTTACTAGGACACAAATGACACCCTAATAACCCTGCATGCAAACAGTAGGATATACACATGTTGCCAATCAAGACATGAAATGAATCAGCCTGTTATTCCCCATACCATGAATCACACCAATCAGCTGCCATTGGAATTCCCACAACACAATCAACCCTCTTTCCTTCAAATTCCTGTTAATTTGTATGTTTTGAGGCTTGTCAAACACCAACTACTTAGGTAGCATACCAGTCCTTGGACAACAATGGCATGAACTGAAACTCCAGAAGAGTACATGTGTCATTCATTTAGTGCGAATGTTGCTACTCGACTTTTTAACAGGAGGTGGGCAGATATTGGTCCTCTACAAACAAATTCATCAGTATCATCCCATTTGCAAGAGAGTTTAACCCTAACCCTTGGAAATGGCATGGAACTGTTTTCCAAATCTGGTGAAAAAGACATATCCCAGTCATGTTGTGCAGGAGACCAGATGTTGTAGGAAGTGGGAACAATTCTTCCGACAGCCTAATCATCATCATCAGAAACCCTCAGAATTACAACTCTCTACTCAATTCCGTCCCATCAATATGGTCACTGCACGCAGTAGTGCATCAGAAAATTCAGCAAGAGAAGCATATCATCATCTTGTTCAAGAAATCAAATCGTGACCATTTCCATAAATTTTTTGGCTTCTCTTATCCTGACCATTCCCATAATTTTTTTGGCTTCTCTTATCCTGACCATTCCCATAATTTTTTTGGCTTCTCTCTCTCTCTCTCTCTCTCTCTCTCTCTCTCTCTCTCTCAACCTGTAAAGTTCTGACACCAACACTGGTCGGATAGCACGCGCAGGCCAAGACCGAAATTACGGGACCGTGACAGAAGCGGAAAAGAAACACACAAACACCAACCAACTCACAGCGAAGGCTCACGGCGTGCGTCGAGAAGGAGGGTTTCCGGACAATTGAAACGGGAGAGAGAGTGCCGTCTGTATGCGACGTCCGAGAGAAATAACCCCAACTTCGATTTTCAATTTTTTTTTGCTGAAAAGATTGAGATATGATTGTGCACTGCTGCCAATTTACAATCGCGGACGAAGATGAATTGGGCCCATTCCTCCACAGCAACAAACACAACAAAGACTGCGCACCGCACAAAGACTGCGCACCGCACTCTCGTCACCGTCTCTCTCGCTCTCTCGAATCCGGCCAGCGTCCTTTCCCCCGAGAAAGCGAATACCAAATGTACCTTTTCTCATCGCAGGATCTTGTGACTTGTGACGCCGAAAGTGAACAAAGTTGACTGCCAGCGGTCGGCGGTTATTAGAAATAGGAAAAGACCCTCGACGGTTTTCATTCCGGTTCTTTGGATTTATGACAATGGCTCTCCTGATACAGAACCACGGTTCTCAAAAAAAATTCGGAAAAACACCGAAGACGTGCCTTGTCTCGTTGGCATGGTGGGTTTTTTTCTCATTTTTGTGATGTGGTGGCATGGGTGGCTATGATAGCACAAGAGATTTAGCATGAGTGGCTACAATCCCACAGAAGATCTAGGTTTAATGGTGAAAATATTTGAGGAAATTGTCAAAACACTAGAAAACTAGAAAAAAAACTAGCCTGCACAAAAAAAAATCTAGTGAAAATTCCTTTGTGATTATATGCAATCTGGCACCTTAAACATCATCCAAGAACAGAGCTCCAATTCCTGTTGTGGTGGTTGCACCTCCCTAACTAATGGTGAAATGAAATACCCATGTTGGCCAATTATTACAAATCAGAATAGACCCCAACGGTTATCTGGAGGTAGATCATTAACATGTCAATTTCTGATTTTTCTAGAGCAAGGTAGTCCAGGTGCAGTAGTTTGCAACCTCGTACACATAGTTTTTGTTTAGACATTTTCAACTTCTGTCGTGACGTGTAGTGTCATAACGTTCGGTGTCGTAAGGGTGTAAATTCATAGCAAACTCTACTAAATAAAAAGATTAAAATCAATCAAAGGTAGAAACTAATCAATTAAAAAAAGATGCACTCACATATATATATAATGCACAAAAGGAAGCTGAAATGAAATTCTCATGTATTTAAATTGAAAAGAAAAAAATATATATAGTATATGTAAACAATGGTCCTATAAGTTGTGAGCATGTAGAAATCCAGTTTAACTATGGAATAAACTTTCCTTAACAAAGGAATTCAAAACTAACAAAAAAAGGGAAGAGCTAAACCTTTTATACAGTTGTCAACGCATTGAAACCTTAAACAAGTCATAACCCTAAAACACCTAATAGCATATAGTAACTTAAGAACATACATTAACCGTAAAACGCATGATTAGCATGCCCATAACCGGTCATCATGTATAAGGCCATGCATATGGGCATGACAACTGTCATGACGTGTAGTGCGTGACATTTAGTGTCATAAGGGTGTAAATCCATGGTAAACTCTATTGAATAAAAAGCAATCAAAGGTAGAAACTAATCAACCAAAAATAGATGCATGCACATATATATATAATGCACAAAAGGAAGCTGAAATGAAATTCTCATGTATCCCCCCCAAGACTTGAACCAAGAAAAGCGTGGCATGATTTGAATAAAAATCAAGGTGCTTCAAAAGAACATGATGAACAGGACCAAAGGTTGGCAGGAACTTGAATGAGCTATGGCTTGAGGCAAAATAAATGGTATCCACCATTACAATTATCGCAAAGCAACGTTCGATCAACATCGTCTATCCTCTAACATACTTGACATGGATAGTCAAGTGGAGGAATCCAAGTCGACATGATGATGGTAGGATCCAAGTTTAGTAGGTGGCAAGGCGCACAATTTTTGGAGTGATCCCGAATTGTGCATTCGTTAGTTCCTTGCAACTTCTAACACACATGAAGGCCTAATTGCCTTAATCCTCAATATAGTGCGACCGAAAAAAAATGTCTAGAATATCATTAGGTTGCCCTGGAGATACACAAAATCACCAACATCAAATTGTCTCACCTTAGGTTTGAAACTGCCACCTCGTGTGTGTGCATACCATAATGTTGTGCAATGGATAAGTTCTCCATGGCCATGGGCATAACCTTCCTAAATAGAACAGCCTTCTCTACAATGACCCTAGCCTAAGTGGTTGGGGAATCCAAGTCCACAAGCTGGTCCATTTGAACAACAATGGAAGAAGGTGGAATGGGATGTCTCCCAAAAAGTAGAAAGTAAAAAGAGAAATGAGACAAAGAGGTGTGTTTAAACAACCTATAACCCATGGTGATGTAAAGTAGGGCCATGTCCCAATCCTTTTTGTTCCTAGTGAAACAAATCTTCCGAAGTCCCTTCTTGCATGTCTAAACCATCCTCTCTATAAGGCCATAAGCTTGAGGATGATCCCTTGAAGTCCAACAATGGTCAATGAAAGCATGATCAAGCAAGTCTTGGAATTCTCCTCTGAATTTTGATCCTTGATCAGTAAGGCACTTAGCATAAGCCCCAAACCTACTACCTATTATAAGAAAGCATGGCTGGTGTTGTATGATGACTTATCCGGCAGCGCAACAAGCTCGATGCATTTTGAAAAATGCTCAATCATAATCATGATGTAGACATTACCCCTGAAGGTCTCTAGTAACTTTCCAGCTAAATCACATGACCAGCAATAGAACATGCCCTAAATAGGGAGTGGAGAAAACGTGAGCTATTAAGAAGAAAAAGAAGTTCTCACTCTATCACATTATTCACACCTAGCAATGACATTTCGGACTTGAGCATACATACTTCTCCAATAGTAATGAGGAGCGAGAAGGCTATAAGTACACTTAACTCCAAAGTCTCCAAGCTTTGAATGTACCTTCTGAATAAGACCAGGTCGTTCATGTGGTGGAGGAACCACTATGTTGTCTTGTGAAGCATCAGATGAGGTGATTGTCCCTCCATGAGTAGCGTTTCCACCACTGTTGTATGCGATCTCGTTGACTTGATGTAACTTGGGGAGGGTATTCCCCATGCTAAAAAAACCTCAGAGTGTCCAAATCTTCCCATATATCCACAATGGGATGCTCAACTAGGTTACATTGCAGTAGTGCAAAATAACTAGATGCATAAGATACATGTATTGCTAAAATTTAATCGAAGTTTTGTATAGTTTCTAAAAAATCTTCAGAGGTAGTGAGGGGTCTCTATGACATGGTATTTGCATTCTGATGTGTAATACCAAGTCAGTGAATAACCTTGAACTCATACTCCTGAAGTATAAACGCCCAACGGGTCTCGGCACCAACAATCCCTTGAAGTACAGTGACTGCCCCTGCCAATGATAATTGAGCATCCTCTTCCTCGCCCTTTTTGATTCCAAATGATCAACAGTGTCAGGTAGCACTCTTCCTTGCAGCAATTCCAGACAGTTGACATCCTCCCATATGTCACAGCTTTTTGAGTCTGCTTCACATTCCTCCTCCTCATCAAGATCTTCAGATTGGGGATCATGTTCACTCGCCTCCAACAGCTGCTGAGCTGCTAAGACCAGCTCTAGTTGTTGTTGCTTGTCATAGTAGTGAGGTCTCTTCCTCAGCCGAGTCATCCCAGCAGTGCTGCCTTGCGCAGTCTCATCCTTCCCCTTCTCTTCATCTTCACACGGAATGACCTCCTGAGGCTGATCGTCCTCAGACACAATGCCAATCATATACAGATGGTGGTCACTGAATCGCATGGAGTGGTTGATCCCAAAACAGCAGGTATGATGTTGTACTGACTTGCTACCCTTGCTTCTA
>Ga0116227_10002380_pt1 | contig 42900 bp, 29 predicted proteins | sample S1TSphgellanicum_FD_89693 | JGI IMG/M metagenome (GOLD analysis project Ga0116227, IMG submission 89693) | Host-associated microbial communities from peat moss isolated from Minnesota, USA - S1T2_Fb - Sphagnum magellanicum MG | ecosystem: Host-associated > Plants > Peat moss > Unclassified... | reverse complement strand
TTTAAAATGTGTGCAAAACAACTCCTGATGAAGTACATGTTTCAGGCTTGGATGTTGGGTGGAAGGGATGTGAGAAATGCACTTTTATTATTTGTTGGATGCCTTTTATATTCAAAGAATATTAAATTTCCACCTATTTATAAATGAAATATTTTTTTAATAAAAAATCATTCCTTATTTGTTCATAATTATTTATAAAAAAGAAATGTTTTAAATTCATAAATATAGGTATGATATTGAAAAGGATTAAAAATTTCCAATGTTTTTGTTATATAATAATAATCCTTGTAAAAGGCGTGGATCTTTACATATTTCCCCATATTTTAAATATTAAAGGAATGTTTGTGACCTTATTCATGTATTCAAGCATAATAAGTTTATTGCGTGATTGAGAAATATGAATTAGTTCAAGTAAGCACAAAGCAAAATCATTATATAATATTATTTCAACATCCTCTTTGACCTTTGGAATTCCACAAATCAAGTCAAATGTTCCCCATTAAAGCAAAATTAATTAATTAATACTCGTGGAACATGTATATACATTTTTACATGTATGATTTAATAGATAACTACATGTTTATACCTTATTTATACATAATATATATTAATTAAATGTGCATTTTTCAATTTGTTTCATTTTTAATTTTTTTTTAATTGATTTTTCTGTGGGCCTAATTTAGTTTATAAACTTTACTTCCAAAATACTAAAAATATATCTTATTTTGAACTCATGTCATTGTACATAAACGAGGATGATCAACTTCTTTAAAAAAAGTTCTTAAAAAATGAGTATATTTTCTTGCACATTATAATCTTGAGTCACATCTCCTTATGACGCAATTTGCTTTTTCAAATAAGACGCAAATTACATGTGAACGAGTCCAAATTTTTTAAGGTGTACCAAAGTCTTGTCACAATGTCACCATTTTTTTTCTTTTTAACCTAATCCTTTTTTACCATGTAAAATCGCATTTATGGATGATTATGATGGAATCTAAAATTGTAGTGGCCTAAAATATAGTCCTTCTGAAATTTTTGACATTTTTTGATTCATTAATTTTTATTCGGATCAAAATATAAGGTAAGAAGACCACAATAAGGACTGGGCCCTTTTTCTCCTATGTGGTACACCTTAATGGATTTTCGCCCAAACTTTTTTACAATTATGTTTTTTCCAAACATGTATCACTTTCATTTGCATTCATATAGTGCAAATGCTTACATTCATTCACATGACCTCCCACATGCTATCTCTTGAATTTTTATGACAAGGTTCCGTATGTAAAAACACAACACTAATTTCTTAAATTCTAATTGTAAATTATTAGTCAAAGTAATTATCCAAAATTCAAAGGTGTCTTTTTTTTCAAATGGGATTGAACATGCACATAGGAATTCACCCATCTCAGTTTCTTAAGAAATCTTCCACTACTCTTTACCCCACAACCATCATTTGAGAAAAAATAAGTCTTGTTTTTTTCTTTGTAAGAAAAACACCCAAGATACATTGAAAGATAAGTTCATATTGGTGCAAATTCAACTTTTCCCAAAATGAAAAACAAAACATGCACACATTAATTCACCCATTTCAATTTCATAAGAGAGCTTCCACTACTCTTTACCCCACAACTATCATTTGATAAAGAATAGGTCTTGATTTTTTATTCAAAAGAAAAACACCCAAAATACATTGAAAGATAAACAAATTGGTGCAAGTTCAAATTTTCCCAACATAAAAAACAAACACATTTGGACCCTTTCATTTTGAAGAATATAATGATACTTACCAAAGAAATTTTTCCAAAGTTCAAAAGAACCCTTTTCATCTTTGGAAGAACTTGCAAATTAGTAAATAACAACAACATCAATTGGAGTATCCAACACACAATCAAATTCAAACTTTTGTAAAAGTCCCTTTGTCATTTCAAATATATTAAATGTGAGAATATTTTCAACATCTTCCAAAACTATTTGTTATATCACCCCTTTGTAGTTTTAAATGCATCCATTAAATTACACAACAAAACTTATGAATTTGGATGAAAGTGATGTTATTTTTGCTTTCATGCTATCATTACCAACATGGACTACAACCTACCCCAATATAGGTAATGAAACATATATTAACACTTTTATAATCAATCATAAAAATAAAATATTTAGTTTGACTTAATTCACCTTTCATGGATGAACTTCATCCATAGTCATTCATTTTTCATTCATAATCAATGAAATTGTGTCCATCATCATCTAGCACATCATTGATGAATGAAATTCATCCATGAAATTAATTTCTATCCATCATCATCCTTTTTCATCCATAATTATAATTTTATATATATATATATGCTAAAAAAGGTTCCTTGGATGAGGTCATATGTAAGCTTCTTCAAAAGTTAAGTGCCAAAACTTGTATAAATAGATTTAACTAGATTTAATTATCATGAAATTAAATTGTTCAACATTCATCTAAAATGTGACCTTATGTTTTGGCCTTGTCCTCTTTGTTTCATATTACCAACATTGCCATGTTATAAATAGAACTTTGTTCAAGTATTTATTACATATTTTGTTTCCTTTTTATAATATCTTTTGTGTGTGGTTGTACTTAATTTGAATTTGATATTTGAATTTGTTCTAACTTCTATGCATATTGAAAATTCATAGTTTTCATGCCCATGACATATGTGCTACAAATTTCAAGGAAATCCTCACAAATATTGTTGAAAGACTTTCAAGGCACCATTTCTTCCTACAACAATCCATTGTAATTTTTATGGTTGTCAATTTCTTTGAGATTCCGATATTTATCTATGAAGGAAGGTTGTCCATTTGTTTTGTTTATTTATCATGTTAGGATCTCCCAAACCACAATGCATTTTGCCACACTCTTGATATCATTGGAAAACCTTCAATGAATAGGGGTGCAACAACTTGGTTTCAAAATATTTTGACCTATGGTGGAAGAGTTATTGAATATTGAACATTTTTTCACTAAAAATCCATTTAAATCAAAACTAACATATATATTGGAATTTGTGGGCACTTTTGGTATGATTGGAAGGCCCTTAGTAAGTAGGATGTAATAAAGGTGATTTAGAAGTTTCTAAACTTGAGGTGCATGAGATATTGAATTTTGAATAGTATTTGTCATTGGAAATTTAATTAAGTTAACAAAAAATGGGTTTGGAAGGAAACTTTAGTTGAGTGACTAATGTATTTTTGGGCCATCAACACAAGCTACATTTTTCCTTTTGAACATGACAATAAGAAATTACAAGTTAAATAATATTATGATAAATCAACTTATAAATTATTCCTATGGTTTCATTACCACCATTATTTTTGTTATACTCAAAAGAATTTGTATTTTAACAATAAAGAATGTACATCATAGAACCAAGCAAGCATGGAAACTTTTTGGTGAGGGAAATTTTTGGCCTTAACATGTATAAGACCCAAAACTAGTAGTAACCAAAGAAAAAAAAAACCAAAACACCACTTCCCATGCAATTTAATTATAAATATCACAATTATGTCAAAGAATATTCATTGAAAAGGACATTTGTAAAAATTAACATCATAACCAGTGGACCTTGGAATTGCTAAATTCAAATACCAACATTCAAAAAATGTACAAACTTCAACTAAACACACACTTATGGTGTTAGTCAATCAACTACCCATGTTGGTTGGCACCCTATTGCTTTTCTAGCCTTGGGTTCAAATTCAAAAATGTAGCATGTATCACCTAATGATAAAAAAAAGCTTGCAATGTGAGAATGGATAAAAATAAATTACAAATCTTGTGCAATTTCAAAGGACTAGTTGTTGGAAAGTTTTTAAAAAGAATCTTGTTATTGCTTCATAAATAATTCACCAAATTTCACTCACCATGTTTGGATCATTAAACAAGATCTTGAATACCTTGGTAATTCTAACCATGACCATCTATTGGTAGCTATTCAAATTTATTTATTTTTTCTATCAAATCAAAGTTTTTTTAACATAAAAACCTTTAATCTGATTTTTTTTCAGATATGTTTTGGCATGCAATATAACATGAATCACTAAGCCAAGTTATTAACAATGGTGATGAATTGATTTACATTTTCCATTTGTAAATGGTGAAGTCACAAAACTATTTATACACCAATGAGACTTGGCACATGTTGAGTTTCAATTTGTGGTGATTTGGAATTTTCAAGGATCTACTTGGCAAAGAAGCCAACATTTGAAAATTATGCCACCAAAGAAATGGATCTACACATGTACACAAATTTGGGAATATATATAACCTCATGAAAACAAAAGATTTTCTATTAACAAATGCATGTGGAGGCTTCTCAATAAATGAACCAACACCAAACATGTTATTTTATTTTCCTTAAGCCAAGCATTAGGTTCACTAGTTGTTCTTGCACATGATGCTTGGGATATAAGGTTAACTTAATCAGAGTAGCTAGATAGAAGGGAAATGATTATTTTCACATCATCATATTCAAAAGCAAAACAAATGTATCCTTGTGTCTACTATATACAGTTATGCACAATGTGTTAAATTACAAAAAAAAAATCTAACATGATGCAAGCATGTTATGAACCTAACGTGAATCAAATGTTTTCAGAAATTGATTTAAAATTTTAATCACCTTAATAACTTCCTATCACATGCACTTATGCAAGAGGAAGAGTTCAACATAAAATTGGTTGAGAATTTTAATTCCATTAACAACTCACATCGTCTCAACTTCCACACAAATTGATATATTTAAATTTCAACAAGTTAAAGTCGAGGTTATAAGGTCTTTGGATCAAAGGTTCCAAGTTTTCTTATAACTACCATTAGAGCTTAATCAAAAAATTGTCTTGTTTTCAAAATTGAACTAGAACTAGAACTTGAGGTGTTATCTCATTTTAAAGAGGTTCAAGTTTTCTATGTATATAAATATAATTTTATAAAAGAAAAATATAAGCTTTACCATATATTTTAGACAAATTATTGCAAATTTGATTAATTGTACATTATTATTATTACATATTCTCTATTTTGAATTATGTGTGGTAGTTGAACAAAATAATGTTACATTTAAAAAATTGGTTTAATTATGTGTAGGGTAAAGAGGTCAATCATAGTACACTTAAAAACATAGAGGAACTTGGCAATCTCATGTGATTTTAGTTACCTCTAAGGTCTAAAAATCAATTGCAAAAGAGGTCTGGTTGCACCTAATGCATTTTAGATCATGCAATTTGGACTTTAGACATGAAAGTTATGGGCTTTAAAAGGTTTTAACCTCATTGCAAAAAACATCATTAAACATTAGGCCTACCTATGTTCAAACATTATTGCACATCCTATCAACAAACATTATAGCATTGACACTTGTCACAAATCTTGCATATCACCAAACATTAACATTTTCAAATGATCACACTTTGGTATTCAAAGGCCAAGATCAAAACCCTAAAAATGACAAAAAAATGTTTGGTGATCAAACCCTAAGGGTTTGTTAAACATTCACTAACTAGTTGCTTGCTTATGTAGCATCATTTTAGAACCTACTACCCCCTCCCTTTTCCCTCTCCTTTTTTTTGTCCCCATGTTTGGCTCTAAATTTCTCTTCTTCATTTCTCATTTGTAGGCTTAGATGCCTTCTCTCACAAAGCTCCTCCAACTATGGTGGCTAACTTTCATGGAACTTTCAAGGTGCAAGCTCGGACACCTTCTCTTGCAAAGCTCCTCCAACAATGGCAATTAACTTTCATGGAGCTTTCAAGGAGGTTGCTCATGGTTCTACTTGCTACTCTTGTGTGTTGAAAATACATCACCTTTGATTGAAACTCCTAACACCAAGTCATTTGTGTGTGCATGTGGTGGTGTTCATTGTAAAATTTGGTCACATTGTTTGTGTGCAGGTGATGGCCTTCATCGAGGCACCTTGTTATTTATTAAACAAGGATTTCTCCTGAAAGCATTTTTCTTCATGTTGCACTTTTGTTACACATGTGTTGTTGGCGTGCTTGTGTTTTGAAGGGTAATGAGTGTTACTGTTGTGTGTGTGTGTTGGTGTTGGGAACAATGTACCTTTCAAGCTACTCTCATGTTGCTTTCAAATTATTCTTCAATTTGTGAACTTCCTAAACTTGAACTACTTTTCAATTCTTGGCCCTTTTGCCTTGCTCTTTTCTTGAATGCATATGTGTTTGTCGTGTCTTTATAACACAAGTGTTGCACATGTGGTGTTGTTGTGTTTGTGTTTTAAGCATAACTCTCTTGTTGTTCCCCAATTCATGAATTTCTTGGACTTGCATTACTCCTAAACTTTTGACCTTCTTGCATTATTCCTCTTCTTTGTCCTTTGTTCATTCTCACCAACAATTGTTAGTGCTCTTCTTTTTTGTCATTTGTTCATTCTCACCAATAGTTGTTGGTGTTTTTTTTTTTGGTCCTTTGTTCATTTTCACCAACAATTATTAGTGTTCTTTTCCTTTGTCCTTTGTTCATTTTAATAGGTAGTTAATGTTGTTTTTTTTGGTCCTTTGTTCATTTTAATAAGTAGTTAATGTTGTTTTTTTTTATCCTTTGTTCATTATCATAAGTAGTTGTTAGTGCTTTTTTTTTCTCCTTTGTTCATCTTTAGGAACAACTACTAGTGTTATTCTTTTCTATCCTTTGATCATTATCACTAGTAACTTTTTCCTCCTTTTATCTTTCCTTTGTTCATTTTCATTAGTAATTGTTGTTCCTTTTCTCTTTCCTTTGTTCATTTTCACCAATGATTATTGTTGTTGTTCCTTTTCTCTCTTTTGTGCATTTTCAGTAGCAATTATTTACTCCTATTTTTTCTCTTTTGATCATTTTCAATAGCAGCTGCTACTCCCCTTCTCTTTCCTCTTGTTCATCCCGAATAGTTATTCTCTTATTCATTCTTAACAATGTTGTTGCTCCTCTTGACATTTGTTCATATTCAGTTCAACCCCTTGTTGCTTGTATCATCCTATTCTATTTCATTGAACATCAAACCCCCCACCCACCCTTCTAATTTCAATTGTGTGTCTAAGCTTGTTGTAAGGATGCTACAACTTCCCTTTTGGCTTACATTTGAGCCCTAGCTTGTTGTTGGGCTTGTTTCGCTTCTATTGTTGAATTGAGGTTCACACCCCTGTATCCAAAAAGGTTAGCTTGCATAGTCACCTTGAAATTGTAGTGAAATTTGTCTCTTACCTCTTTGATTGTTGAGGATGATTAAACAACAATGAAATTGGCTTGCTGATGTTTTGCAAGTGCCCTTTTAACCAATCTTTTAGATGTAGTCAATGTTGTAAATGTTTTTTTTGCTTACTTGTCTTGTCTTTCCTTTTTTTGTTTTTAAAAATTTGTTCTACTGCCTCCTTATCCATTACTTTCATCACATAATGTTTAAATATTCTTTTGAAGTCACAACATGGCTTTGAGGATAATCCATTAATGGTTATGTTCCATTGGTCCTTCTTGTAGGTAGATGTGGTAATGACAATAAACTATGACAATGATGTGCCAAAGTCTTTTGAATTGAACTTTCTAGATTTTTGAATTCTACAACTTCATTTAATGAAGGCTACCCCAAATTCTCAACCATGTCTTTTGATTCTATTACATATGCATGGTTAATGATTATAGGAATCTTATGCATGTTCACATAATACCTAGGTTGATCCTAATATAGACCATTAATTTTAATTTTTGTTGTTGAGATTATGTTGATGAACTTTTATGTAACTACATGTTTTGTCCATTGCTCCTCACCATCCTCCTCGTTTGAATGGTAGTCATCATCATCTTCCCTAGTTTAATTCACCAATGTGTATATAGTACAAGGATTAGTTTTTTCATCCATGGCCTTAAGGTTAAGTGGCTAAATCCTTATACCTTTGAACCCTAACATGATATTATTTTTCATAAGTGCCTAGTCGAAAGCTTTGTCTACCCACCTTGCCAAGGCTAACTTATTTGGTTCAATGTAATTCTTATTAAACATTAATGTGTTTCTTTCCCCGTTAAAAATAATTTTGAAAGGTTTAAAGCAAGCCACATCTAAAGGTTGAAGTGCATGTAATGTATGTGAAAGTAAAGTGATCATATCTAATACAAACCTTTTACCTTGTTCAATTGCCTCAAGGGTAACATGGGATCCATGCCCATCCAAAGATGAGCAAATGCCTATTTGTTAAGGATATTCCACTTGGTATTAACCTTGTAAAAAAAGGCAATTTTTTTTTGAAAAGGTAGGTAATCATCCATGCTTTTGATTGCATAACCATACAAGTTCTTGGTTTGTAACATTATATGTAGGCATCGCATATCCTTTCTCTTTTGAATATGTAGAACCTTAGGAGTGTTATTCTTATTACATTAATAACACATTTAATAGTCAACCACTCCTTGGACTTGGTTATGGTGTTGTGCACTTGGTGTGAACCTCATTTTGTTAAAACCAATTGCTTTTAATTGTTTTTTTGCTTGAATACCTACTTCATCAAAATTTCAAATATGATCTATAACATAATTATGTTCATTGTAAAAGGATTGTAAGTTTTGGTATAAATTTTAGTAGGATTGGGTTGTTAGTATTTGTGCTCGACTAATATTTAGTCCCTAAGCTTGATGAATGTTGAGTTCATAATGTCTTCGCTTGAACCAATACCACTAAAAGGTCCTTGGTACTCTTCTTCAAAAAGGTGTTGGCATTGTCTAAGTGAGTTCTGTCACTTTCATTTTAAATTATTATAGGTTCATTGATAGCCCAATTTCCTACATAGACAAAACCCAAGCAATCGCAACCTAATCTTCCTTTACTATTAGCACACATGTTAATCTACGTTTCCTAGATCTTATTTTCACATACAAATGATCAGATAATGAAGTAAGAAATATACATTTTTCAATGCCTACTTTTTTTCTTCAATGAAGTTGTCCCATTTTCAATTGTATCCATGGCCTTTTTTTATGTTTTGTTGGTCCATTTGCATATAGTGATTAGAGGATTGCATCTATTAACCATTTTCTATTTTCTTATTGGTCCATGTCCAAATAATGTTGGGGCATTTTCGAAGTCTTGACTTGGTTGGTCCTACAATCCATTTTGCTTCTTATGATGCACACTCAACATGATGATTTAAATCCCCCTGGCCTCAACCTCCAACACATTGGGGGTGTGTTATCTAGCCCCACAAAAGGTACAAACTTGATTTTTTAATATTTTCCCCAGCTCTCAAGAAAGTATGATAGGTTAGGGTATGGCTAAAATGCATGTCTTTAGTTGTTGGGAAGAAGTTATCAACGCATAAAACTCAGCCTTCGTAAATTTGTGCGTTCTATTTTTAGATGCACAAAATGCACCAAATAAGGGTAATGTCGGTGCACAAAATAAGATATATGCATGCAATGTGTCCCAGGCAATAGTAGGGCGACATGCATTTTCAATGGCAATGGTGAAACATTAGATCCCACATTAGATGAAGGCTTTACGTTGTAAATTGGATTCATTTTCTATGATTAAATTGTGCAAAATCACACATTTTATAAAAATGTTCTTGATTTTGGACATGTCCCATTTCTATTTCTATTATAAATGATTATAATGTGTCTTTGAAAGACCTCAAAATAATGTTCCACATCTTTTCTAACTCCTTCCATTTTAAGTAAATGTGGTCATTTTTTTTCTTGCAAGTCATGAATTATTTGAACAATTATATGATCCATTGAAAATATATTCCATTAGCAAGTAGATGTATTGCCATTAATAACAAAACTCATGTCTTTAAGCAAATTATTAACAAGTGGTCACCTATTTAGCGCATTGATGTCATTAATTTTTTACCATGAAGGCCAAAAAAACACATGCCCAAATCCTTAATGATTGATCTACAATAGCTCCAAGATTTTTTTATCAACTTGTTGCCATCTTTATATTGAAATTACCCTACCAAGCAATTGGGCAATTTTTCTAACAATAGTGCATGCAATCTAAAATTGCAAATATACCTAGTAAACCTTGAGCCTCATGATTTTGAATTGCCTTTCAATATCATTTCATGTAAGTTGTTTCAAATATTAAGTTTCACACATTTCTTTTATAATCTTCATAGTTTTTTTCATTGCCTCCATCTTGTATTTTCCCCCATTTAACAATCCATCATCGTATATTAGTGATGCACAAAAACAATCCCTCCAAATTTTATCTTGTCCATGTTGCCTTTTTTTTTCTTTCCAAGTTAGGTTTTCATTGTGGACATAAACTTCCATGCTTCCTTTTTTGAATTTCAAAATCAACCCCTATTTGATTCATAAGAATTGGAACCTTATATTTAGTGTGTAACCTCTTAGTGAAACATTTTGAAACTTTTCAACACAAGTGTAATGAAATGTTAGGTAGGGTTGGTGTAATGGATAATTTTTAACCACATACCAATGGTTAATTGAAGGTAATTATCGTCATAAGGCCAAATAATCAAAGGTTAATTTTGGAATGGAAATGTTACTTAATAATAGTATTGAACCTTGGAAATGGTAATTATTGTTTTAGGTGTTCAAATCATGACTAGGTCATGCTTAATGTCACCATATAACTAGTTCACTTAATCAACCACATGCACAAATGTGCAATCTAAGGTAAGCATCCAAATTTTAATATAATTTTTTTTGGTCAATATGGTTATGACTATTATGATTTTGTATCTTTGGATATGAAGGCAATAGCTTTAATTACATTCTCTTTTACAATTTTCAAATCAAATAACACCTTTTGAACATGATCTCTTCCTTTTCAAATTGTCTTTTGTTTTGATAGTAGTAGATATCTTAATTAAAGACCAATGGTTGATATAACCAATAACTTGAAACATCAACACATCTTGTATTATGCAATTAAATGTTGTTTGAAACAAAAAAAAATGATTTACAAAACCTACAACTTCATCTAACATCATATTTAGGCTGATGTCATCTCTTGGTGGTTTTCAATTTCAAAAGCTTCATTTATTGGTTCACATTGCATTGGAATATTGTTTGGAATTATTTTAAGCTTGTGAGCTTGTTGGTTGGTGTGGGGTTAGACAACAAATTAATTTTATTTTTTTTGGGGTTATCCCTTTCCAAAGATGTAAAATAAATTGCAAAAATTTTTGGTTTTAATTTTTATGTAAAGGAAAATTTTATCACAATTTATGGGGTTGTTAAATGGAGCAAAAGACAAGAACCTTCAACCTCCTAGAGCAAAAACAAAAGCCTTCAACCTATTTAAGAGCAAGAACAAGAACCTTCAACCTTCAAAAGAAAAAATAAAAGCCTTTAACATCTTTAAGAGGAAGAACAAGAACCTTCAACCTTCAAAAGAAAAAACAAAAGCTTTTAACCTTTTTAAGAGCAAGAACAAGAACATTCAACCTTCAAAATAAAAAACAAAAGCCTTCAATTTCCAAGTTATTTAAATAAATAATATAATTTATAACAACCTTTTATTTTTAGTTATAAATTAACCAAAAAGAACTTTAGTTATAACACATGATATGAAAATTGCATCACCAAAAGACTAAAAAATACACAAAATGTTTGAATATAAAGATTTTTTTAAAAAATTCATTTTGAATTTCTTGACAATAAACATAAGTGCATGAAGGTCATTGATGCATTGGGGCAAATTTGTTGATATATTACCATGTGCCACTTGCTTAAGGGTTTCTCGCCTAAATTTCAAATCTTTAAATTTCAAAATTTAAGTTAAAATATAATTACATACTAGTTGCAAACAAATTGAAATGTCATATATATTGGGCAATGGAAATGTATACACATGGCATGATTGTATGTGTTACTCAAGGCCATACATTTGTTGCAAAGCAATTGTTGATTAATAATTAAATTTATTCTAGTTATGATGTAATTGTTACATGCGACTAAAGTGTAACTTGTTAACAAAGTCAAACATGGTTGATTACAATTGTATGTATAGTGCGCACATTGTATTATATAAATATACATCTTGCAACTAATTTGCAACTACAATATAATTCCTTGATTTTCTAATGTGGCATTTTTAAAAATTAATTTTGTTGTATTTCCATGGGACAATTGCAATGCAATTGTATATTAGTTATTTTGGAGCTCTACTTGTAAGGTAGTTTAGTTGTTGCGGACACAATGTTTCATGGTGAACCCAAAGGAACATTTGTTGGATTTTTTTTTTTTTTTTTTCCAAGTCTAATTCATACAATATGCAATTACAAGTTGTTGATTACTACAAGAAGTTCATAGATATCTTTGTGGGCATGTCTAGCTCCATGAATGATGCTTGCATCTTAAGAAATTCAAGCTTGTATCAAGAGAGTTTTGTATGGTGACATGTTCTAATTAAATCAAAGTGAGAAAAATATCAAGCCTTACATTCTTGGGGACAAAGGTTACCCTTTGCTAATTTGGTTGATGATTCCCCACAAGCAAGTTGCAAATGTGCACCATATTGTACTTGAAGCACTTTACAATAAGTAATTGAGTTATGGAAAGAGTGTGGTTGAAAATGCATTTGGGATTCAGAGGAAAAGTTTCAAAAATTGTTTTTAAAATCAAACTTACACATCCTCTTTATACCTAATGTTTTAGTTTGTTGTTGTATCTTCCACAATATAATTATTGATGGTTACCTTGATCTTGACATTCAAACTGTGATGATACAATTGGAGTTGGAAAACAAAGGTAATGTTGATGGTGTTCTTGATGGAAGAGAAGGTAATGGAAGGATTCTTGTAGGATAAGATGTTAACATTGAAACTGGTCTAGATTTTTAGGACCTAAAGATTTCAGGTCTAAATTAGAATATCAGTTTTGGACAATACCTCGACAATAAATGAAAAGGAGATTAAACATTTTGGAATCTATTCATGGGTTTGCATTGCAATGTGTGATTTGCATTACAACAATTGTCATCAAATGAATTATATTCAATCTAAATCAATTCTAGTATCAATTGTATACTATGGTTAAACTATCTTCAAGTTGAATCTAATTGCATGACATAATTTGAGTACCTTAGTTCTATTGCAGCAACAACCTATACATTTGAACCTTCTAAGAATTCTAACTTTAGCTTCAAGTTGAATCTGGTATCACTTTTGTTGTGGAAGCAACCTTTACATTCTCCCTTTTTAAAGAATTTTAGTCAAGATTTATAGGTGCAAGCATTTAAGCCTTGCTAGACATCAATGCATGGCACATTGTCGTGCTTAGGTCAAAAAACTTGCTACCATGTTTTTTGTTTTGAAGATTTTCTTGTCTCTTTCCTTGAGATACTTTATTTGATCCATTTGGATTGTCGTGTGATGCTCTTGAATTTGCTAATAAGGTTGATTCGATCCATGACTTCAATAATTTGTTTGTTGTTCTTGTTTGTAGTTTCAATCATAAGTGAAAATGCATTTGTGTGCTTACATTTAATACTTGTGCTTCCAAGTGGGTTTGTAGTTGTAATTAATGTTGCGTGGGGTGGTACAAACACATGAGATGTAGTTGCAATGTTAGAGAAGTTTATCATAAAAGGTGCATGTTGAGGACTAACATTGAAATCATCCAAGTTCATATAACTTCCTCTAGCTTGTTGTGCATCATGCTATTATGGAGTTGGATGTTCATTGCCTAAGGGATCTTCCATGAAGGACAACAACTCTATGGAATTTCAATCTTCTTGTGTTTTTTCAATCCAATATTGGTGTATTGTAGTTGGCATCACCTTTAACTTGCAAGTCCCACAGATGAATTGGTGTATTTATGACTCGCTCCCCTTGAAATGCATCTATTGCTTCATAGTTTTCTTTGTAGAATTAGCTCAAGGTAAGTGAAACTTGTCGCACTCCTCGATGGTCAATTCCAAGAAAGATGTGTGATGCCCATTTCCTTTGTGATAATTTGAAAGTTTCTTATAATTGAAATTCAATCCATTCCATTTGTTTTTGCACATTTTCTTGTTTCTTGGCATCTTGGCATGAATGACCTTCTACAATTCCTTCAACAGTTCCATCATTACATTGTAAGCACCATGTGCGCTCTAGGATCAACCATATCTTTCTTGGCTGCATGCTCATGATGCTTGCATTTGATGAATGTAAGAACTTCATGTTGTTCTCAATTTTCGTGCCTCTGTTGAGGTGTTTGATTTCCAACTCTTGATGACCTTCCACTTCTACCTTCACCTCCACCTTCAGACATGGACACATTTCGTACAGATGCAGCATATGTGCTCATTTTGTGATTTTTTTTCAGAACTTCATGGTGTGAGATGTGTAGAGCTTGTGGTGTGTGGTAGGTGTGGTGCGCTATTGCGCATGGTGCACAATTGTAATGTTGGAGCTTTGTAAATTTTCTTTGTGATGAGTGCTAGCCAAAGCTTTGTGAGAGTTTTTTAGAAAGAGAATAGTGGGCATAATGCTATCATAGATAGTTTCAAGATTGTGGATAGTTGTTACCTTGGTTTTGAGCTTGATAACTTATCGATGTCAATAGGACCTTAAATCTTTATTTTTGGAAGATTTTGAAATAACTTATCACAATCTTAACATTGTTGAAAACCAAATAAATAAACATGCCATGTAGATGTGAACTATAGATTCCATTTGCATAGATGTGAACCATGATAATTGTCACTACTGTTATGAATGGTGTTATTGACATTTGTGAACAATCTATAACTCAGGTTCCTAAGCACCATGATGGACTGGGGAATTGGAACCCAATGGAGAACTATTTCCTGGCCAAGTAAAAAGTAAAAACCTTGGACAAGATTCATTCATAGTGTATTTGGAGGAATGCTTATGGAGTGTAAGAATTTGTGAGGCACTTTGAAAAGAAACCAAATGACTGCCCCGGTATTTCTTTTTTTCAGTTTGATGGTTTCGAAAGTTTGGTGATTTTTCCAATTCAGTTTTGCATTTTTTTCATTGAATTTATAGTTAAAAAATTTCCAATTTTTGCATTTTTAATTTGGGTTGAATTTACAGTTTAAAAATTTCCAATTTTTGTTGTTGTCAAGTGACAAAATTTAATTTTATCATTTTTTGGGTTGAATTTACAGTAAAAAAAAATTCCAAATTTTGTTGTTGTCCAGTGACAAAATTTCGTTTTTGTATTTTTTGGTTGAATTTACAGTAAAAAACAAATTCCAATTTTTGTTGTTGTCCAGTGACAAAATTTCGTTTTTGTATTTTTTGGTTGAATTTACAGTAAAAAACAAATTCCAATTTTTGTTGTTGTCAAGTTACAAAACTTCATTTCTGCATTCTTTTGGTTGAATTTACAGTAAAAAAAATCCAATTTTTGTTGTTGTCAAGTGACAAAAATTTGCCCACATAGAAATAAAAAATAAAAATAAAAATAAAAATAAAATATTAAAAATAAATTTATTCACTATATTATTTTATAATTAATTAATTAATTAATTAATAAAAATAAACAAAATAAAAAATAAAAAATAAAAAATAAAAAACTGGCCTTGACCTTCCTTCAGGCATTTTGTTTTCTGAAATGCCCTACATCATTTTTTTAAAAAAATAAAAAAAATCGTCGATTTTTACACCATGTAACAACCTTTAGAGGACAATTGCTTGTGCTGCTGAGTTTTAGTGCTCTCAGAACCTGAAACGACAACAAACAAGCAAGCTTCTTCTTCTTCTTCGTCACTACTGAGTCGCAGCCCTAAACCCCAACACAGACACTCGTCGCACAATGACACACACTCGTAACCACGAATGCAGCGGACATTACTCTTGTGTCGTCGTAGTATGATCAGTCATCTTCGTCTTCCGTTGGCTACTACTACTAGTGCTTGGCCATTTCTCACAAGAAGAAGACATCATCGTCAGATGTTGTTCGCTTGCTTTTGCTCACTTCCTCCATTGCAGCAGCACTTGTTTCCAACTACAAATTCTCTTCTCACTTCTGCTTACCCTAATCATACATTTCCTTCTCCTCTTCCTCATCCTCCTCTTGTTGCTCCTGCTGCTGCATTCCATCACAATCTTTCTTCTTCCCTCTCCTCTTTGCGAATTTGGGATTTCATTGCACAAGTGCGTGAAACCGCTGGTGTTGGTGTTGGTTTTGGTGACGGTGTATCAATGGCCAAGGGCTCTGTTCTTCAGGGTAGAGAAATGGGTTGCATGCGGTTTTTCATTGGGAGCTGGAGTTTGGCTCCTGCGAAAAACATCACAGCTGAGAGTATTTCGGTGCAGTTTAGTACTGTCTGTAAATCGGCAGCATTGATGCGGAATAGTAGTAGTAGTAGTAGTACAGGGAGATCTTCGACTGGCGGTGGTAGCAAATGTTATGTTGGTAGTATTGGTTTTCATCATGCGCGCACGGCCCGCAGAAGAGGGTTCTTGAGGTGGAACTGGGGGTCTAACGGTGTCGAAAGATGTTCTCCTTTGGAAGGTGGTGGCTTCGTCGAAGCCTTCCTTTTGGAGGTGGGTGTGTGTGGGCGCGCGCTCTCTCTGTGTGCGCTGCGAGTGGTGTTCAAATTTTGTGGCTCTAATGCCCTGGAGAGTTGTCAGGGTTTAACTAGGGTTTTGCATTTTGAGTACTTATGGGCATTGTCTTCTTGATCATTACAGTCTTCTTGTGCCCTAGGAGTTGTGGGTATGTCTTACTCTTTGCTTAAGCAGCAGAAATCTTCACAATTTCAAGCTACTTTATCTTCCAATTCTGACCTTGAAGTGCTTGCAGTCACATCTTATCTTTTCAAGATGAATGCGTTGGCAGGCAAGTCCTGATGGGGTTAGGGTTTTTTTTTGGGGGGTTTTGGCAGGGATTAGGTACTTTCAGGCAGTTTAGTGCAAATGTTGTGCTGGTGGACCAAAATCAAAGAGGGCCGAGGAAAGATTGGAAGAAGAGGAGGCCTCCAGCGCCGCAAGGAGCAGGCAAGGATGGCAGCAGAACGAAGCAGGCAGTAGTGGTGGTGGAATCACCAGCCAAGGCAAAAACTATTGAGAAGTATCTTGGGTCTGGTTATACGGTAGTTGCAAGCTATGGCCATGTGCGGGACCTGGCAGCACGAGCAGGCTCAGTTCGACCTGATGATGACTATACCATGCTATGGGAGGTGCCTGCCACCGCTCGCCCTCACATTAATTCCATAAAGGCTGCTGTGAAAGGGTATGTGCTTTGGGTTCACTGTGCTTTTCATGTCAGAAAACCCAGCCCTTGAAAGCTGTCTAGTCCTTGTTCAGTCTCATTGGAACTGTCTGCTGAATCAAAGAAGGATTGAGCTCTGTAGATTTCACTTTTTCTCAATTTCCAAGTCACTCTACACTTTTCTTCCTGGCATATTTCACAATGATTGTTGCTTCTTTGCATGTCTGTATCTCTTAGTTCTGTGATGAAGTAAGACAAGCCATAATCTGATGGAATGTGAGGGTGTCAGGGCAGAGATGCTAGTTCTAGCATCTGATCCAGACAGAGAAGGAGAGGCAATTGCATGGCATGTTCTGGAGATGTTGACTATGGAAGGGGCCCTGAAGAAAGGAATGAAGGTGAAAAGAGTGGTTTTCAATGAAATCACCAAGGCAGCAGTATTGCGTGCCATGGAAGCCCCCCGAGAAATCAGTGGAACATTGGTGAATGCCTATCTGGCACGGCGGGCACTAGACTATTTGATTGGATTTGACCTCTCTCCAGTGCTGTGGCGCAAGTTGCCAGGCAGCAAGTCTGCTGGACGGGTGCAATCAGCTGCTCTTCGTCTTGTTTGTGAGCGGGAACTTGCAATTGAAGCTTTTCATCCTCAAGAGTATTGGACTGTAGAGGCACAGTTGACAAAAGATGCTAGCAATTCTGTGAGCAGGGGAGGGTTTAGGGCAAGACTGACACATTATTTAGGAGAGAAGCTGGGTCAATTTTCCCTTGGAAATTCAATTGAAGCAGAGGCAGCATCTAAGTCAGTGGGAGAAGCCAAATTGCGTGTGGGCAGTGTGAAAAAAAGCCTGCTCCGCCGAACTCCTCCAGCCCCTTACATAACCTCAACTCTGCAACAGGATGCCTCCACTAAGCTTGCATTTGGGGCCAGTCGAACTATGGCTGTAAGTTATTTCCATCAAGGTTTTAAAAGTGTTGGGTTTGACATGGAGTCGGATAATTGTGTTGACCTCAGAGTTGGCTTTCTAGGTATTCCTTTTGCATGGTAAAGCTCTTGTCTTCTTGTTGTGATGCTCCATATGTCACAGTCTGAACTGTACATTTGCAAGACAGAAGACAAGCTTAGGGACACTACAAACTAAGGTACCTTGTGAGGATTACTGTTCTAGACAAGACCATACAAACTGTCTGTTTATTCCTTTTTGCAAAGAGACTATCTCCATTAGTTCATGTCAGTCTCCACATTTGTTACACATCTTTCCTCTAGAGCTATCCAACCAACTCTGCCTTGCTCAGAAGATAGCATTTTCTGGAAGTCACAGTGGTGGTAGAGGATCAGTTGACAGACCAACTTTCTAACAAAACACTTCTAGTCTTCTTAACTACTCTAGGATGCACAGGTTTGAATGAAATGCAAGGTGGGTACAGATTGCTCAACAGCTGTATGAGGGAGTAAAGCTTGACAATGAGGAGCAGATGGGCCTCATCACATATATGCGCACTGATGGTGTCCAGGTTGGTGCTACTTGGACTTTCACAGCACAGAGGGAAAACAATGAATATTAAGATATTTGTCTCTCTAAAGTTCTAGTGAACAAAAAGCAGGGTGATACTTAGCATTGAGAACTTGGATCTTCAGTTCCTCAATATGGATCTTCAGTTCCCCATGTTTACAGTATTCATCTGCTTCATAAAACACAGCTGACAGATGGCTTAGGATTGTGACAATCTGATTAGGATCTGCCCACCATAGTGGCCATGAACAATCAACATGCTTTTGATCTTTAAAAAGCACAGACTCTGGTCTGGTACTGTGTAATTCCTTGTGCATGCTCTGTCTGAAACTTTGTCTCAGCTTGGGCAGGATGTTGTTTCTACATGTAAAAAGACCATGTTTATGGATCCCAAGTCTTAGCAGAAGATTTAGAAAGGTGATTCTATTGCCTTGGGTGACTTTGATCTTCCACTTCTCTAGAAACGTGTGGGGTTGATGAAGTACTTGGTTGTCATTGCATGTGCTACCAGATATCCAATGAGGCAGTAGAAAGCATCAGACAGTTGGCTGCTGCAAGGTGGGTTCATTTGTGAAGTACAGTTATGTGCTTGATATCCTCAATTCTATTGCTAAGGTAGTCTCAGATTGTTTCTAGTGGCTGGTAACATGGTTCCATCCATCTTTACAGTTAATGGTTGACTTGATGGAGCCCTGTTTTATTTGAGTGCTAGAAAGTGGCTTCATTACTGGGTGGATTTATACATCTCTGTATGGTTGACTTTGCTTTTTATTAGCGGGAGTTGTGTAGCTGCGGAAGTCCTGCCAGACTCTGCTGCCTTGTGCATTGTCAATCAATCCAGATGTGTCATAGACCATGGGAGTGCCCTGTCTAGTTGATTTATTAGGTGTCCTGGTATCATTGAAGGTGCTTCAGATCTTTTATTTGCATGCAGGTATGGTGAGGAATATGTTCCCAGCCAAAAGCGTCAATTCACATCCAGAGTGAAGAATGCACAAGAAGCTCACGAGGCTATCCGTCCTACTGACATCCACTGCCTGCCTTGTAATCATTTCCCTTGGTCATCCTCCCCTTTCCCGTTCCTTCATATATATTGTTGAAGTTTTTTCTGCACTAATTGCTCTTGTACAATTAACTGTGTTGAGGATGCACAGGAGCTTGTAGTGACCTTTCATGTCCCTAGTACCCTCAACCAGAAAATATGATATTCCATGTGAGGGGCAGAAAGTAAAGGAGAGGTCTGGTGAATGCAGCATCTCTGGCAGCTGTTCTGGAAGAGGATGCATTAAAGCTTTATACTCTAATTTGGGCACGCACCATGGCTTGTCAACTTGAACAGGCCATTCTCAGCCAGGTTTGTTCTCCACTTGTTCACAAAAATATTGCAATTTGTGTTGAAAAGAGAGGATTGATGATGTCACTATTCAGGTTTGTCTGCATCCATGAGTAATGCAGAAGACAAACTCTGGTCTTGCATTATTGACTGCTCATAGTTATCATGAAATTGGTTGGAGTGACTAATGATGTGAATGTGGGGGTGCCAGGTTGCTATTGATATTGTGGATGACACTGACAATGTACAGCTGCGGTCCAATGGCTCTTCTGTTTCATTCCCAGGCTACCTTGCTGTTCTTGAGGTAGCTCTTGGCATTTTCTCTGTTTCTACTGAAAGTCATTTGGCTAGAATAGAGTGGAAGTTAGGAACAGAGAATAAAAAATGGGTTCAGGTTTTTTGTCAAATCAGGAGTTGCCTGCTTTGTTTCAAACATCTTTAGTTTGTTCATATTGTTTGCTGCTTGTTTTTTTTCTTTGTTCTAGTTCTTCCCTTTCCCAATGGGTACAAATGATGCTGTCTTTTCACATAATTTCTACCTCATCACATCTGAGTTTGATTTTCTGGATTGTCTCATTCCATGTCATTCTTGTTCATTTTTTCTCATAAATATATAAGTAAGAAGGTTTGTAGACCATCTGTTAGTTCCTGATATCTCTGATTTTCTGACTTCACTTTTCAAGACCAAGATTCTCTTAGCTCTGCCATAATTTCAATCATTCTGGGAGCTTAATGGTACATCTACAGGCTTTTCATGCAAATTTTTAGATTATTTCAAGGGTTTCTTAATCCTGAGTTGGTGGCTTTTAAAGCTCACTTTGTCCTCAAAACATAATGCTCTTGGAATTTTCATCTTGTTTCTCATATCTCCTTCTTTCCTTGTTTGGGTTTTTCTTGTGCTCTTTTCTTTTTCTTTCTATTTGTGGCCCTCTTTCTTCTTGGTTTCCTTGGTCATCTCCTCTTTAAGACTTGTCAAGATGCTCAGCATCATGGTTGAATCTACCCTGAATCCAGCCATTACTACTGGCCATAATGATCTGTCAGAGATTTTTCAGTGTATGGGGAGGGCTCCTTAAATTTTGAGATGCCCTCCTGACACAGGAGGTCATCTTATGTTTCTGGGCAGGCTCTTACACTTTTGTAAGGGCCCACTGTTTTTCTTCATGTGCATGGCAGGTCCTTACACACAGTAAGGCCCTTGGACCTCAGATGGGGGCATTACTAGAATTTGGCATGGCCCTTGACTGCACCTTATTCTGGCAGCACCCCTGTTCACAGGCCTTACCTACCAATTTGTGATAAGAACTCAGTATGTTAGATAATGTCTGTCATTGACCTCCAGCCACTGCCAGGATGTGTTGAAGTCAGCGGGCATGTTATGGTAGGTGCTCAGTACCATGCATGCTGCTATTGAAGGTCTGTGCATGTGACTGCTGCCGTTGTTCACACTGCTCCTTGTATTTTTCTTCCTCTCTCTACCTAAGGGTTTAGGGTTTCCTCTTTTTCCCATTTGCTGATATGTTATCATTGTTGACATCTCTGTAAACCTTTTCATGTCATTTCTCAATTCTATCCAGGTTGACTTGACGTTCTAAGCAGGAGTAGTTTTTGGTACTTATGGAGATATATCTTAAGGTCTTCTATTCTTATTTGTCATTTATTGACTCTTTCATTTTGGCTAAACAACTCTTGAGGGACTATGGATTGTTTGATGGAGAGTTTTCGGGACTCTTGTGAGACACTGTGCAGGACATGGCAGCATTGGGTGTGAAGTTAGGTGATCCTCAAGAACAGGAGAAAGAAGAAGAAGAGGGAGGAGCCTTGGAAAATATTGAGGTGACATAAGCCATGCCATTATGCAGTTCTTCTGTTTCATTATGCATGCCTGCCCCCCCCACACTATATGCACTGAACATTTCTTCTCTGTCAATTGTGCAATGGTTTTTCTTCTGCCTCTTTGTGTTAGAGGTCTTTTGTCATGTCTTTACCTTCACATAGTTATTGAAATCTCTAGACCAGTGGTTTTGACAATCCATTTGGTGTGTTATGGAAGGGAAGGTAGGGGATTTAGTAACATTATCTGAGAGTTGTGCAATTCAACACTTCACAGAGCCACCTCCTCGGTTTTCTGAAGGAACTATAGTAAGTGCATTCAACCTTCATCCCTGAACCATCTTGTGGGAAGCACAATGGACATTCTTTTCTGCTGTAAGTTGATTGTGGATTCTCCAGTTGGTCTCTTCTATGCCATTTTGCATAAACCTGAGAGTTTAAGCTGTTTGTACTATGTAGGTCAAGAGGTTGGAAGAGCTAGGAATAGGCCGCCCATCAACATATGCCTCTACACTTCGCACTTTGCAGGTTCTGTTTGACACCAGTTGTTCCAATTATCCTTCCCTAGACATCTAATATCAAGATTCAGGCTTATCTTTTTCTGTGCTGTTGTAAGTAGTCAAAATGGAATACCAAGACCACCTTGTGGGCATGGCTGGGGTTTCTCTGGTATGCTACAAATCTAACTGTGGTGACTACTTTTTACATCTCAGTTGCGGAATTATGTGAGGCTAGAGAAACGACGAATTTTCCCTGAGACTCGTGGACGTATGGTAAATACATGCTTGAACCTCTTGTTCTGTCTGGAGGAATTCTAGCATAGGGATGTTAAATAGTTTCTGCATTCTGCTTTCTGATACAGTACTTATAGCAATATGGGATGTTCACAGGTCTCTGCATTCCTATCACACTACTTTCCCCAGTTTTCAGATTATGACTTCACTGCCAACATGGAGAATCAGGTAGTGTCATACCTGTTCCAGTCTTTGGTGAATGTTAGGTATTGTGTATATGCAGGCTGATCCAATAATAGTCAATAAAAGCACCACAAGTATTCATTTGATCAGATTCATCAACATGGCACATATACATGTTGAAACTGGTTTTTACAGGGAGTTGCATTGTTCATTGTTGAAGCTTGTTCTGGATGTTTCCTGCATCATCAGAATACTATGCTGTAGTATTGTTGTTAGTGATATACAGAAAATCCTCTGATGTGTTGTGGTGTGAGAAATGTTTGGTGCATGTAGCTTGATGAAGTCTCAGCTGGACATGCAAATTGGAAGGCATTGCTTGCAAAATTCTGGCCAGAATTTCATGAGAACGTTTTGGCTGCAATGAAGATTCCTATTGACAAGGTGCCATCTGATCTTGTGTTGATATGGTTTCTTGGTTTTGTAGTTGTCCCTGCTGTGTGATTTGCTCCTTGCATGATTTTATCTTCTGGAGTGTTGAAGGCTGGAAACCCTAAATCTAAGTTCTGTTTTAGCTTCAACTGCAACTTGAGATTATACATGGTCCAGGGATCTTAATGACATCAAAAGGAAATGGGCAGTATAAGCAAATCAATGTGAGAAGTCCTGCTAGTGTAAGCTATATTTTGCCCATCAACAGGTGACTTTCATGAACACTACCTAAGTTCTGGTGTAGATTCAAAGCTAGTTGGCCATTTACCAAGATGGGTTGCTGATTGATCATTTGTGCCATTTCTCTGATGCTGCAGGTGGTGGAGATGCTGGAAGAGATTTTTGCAAAACAGTTTTTCCCACCTGCAAGTTCAGGAGGGGAGGATAGGATTTGTCCAAGGTAACACTCTTGGTTTGAGGCAACAATCAGCCATTGTAATTGACTACTGTTTATGAAAATTGGAGAGCTTTTGACTTAGTTAAATGCATTGCACTATTTTGAGAGCCCCTTCAAATACTGTGAATCTATGCTGAACAATCTAATCAGCCTTTTTTTTGCCTCCCTGGCCCTGAAATGCAGCTGCAAAGAAGGAAGGGTATGCATGAAGCTGAGCAGGTTTGGCTCAGGCTACTTTTTTGGCTGCACACGCTACCCTACCTGTTTGTAAGAAATCTCCACTTCACCAGTGTCACACTTGAGTTCTGCTTTGAACTACCTGTGTCCTTATTGTGGGGATTTGTGTAACAGTCACTAGGGTTTCACAATTTTCCATGTCTTGAGACAGGTTCAAAGCCAATGTGATGTCTAGTGGTGACAATGACTCCAGTGATGATGATGAGGATAGTGCGGCTCCAAAACAGTGGTCCCTCATTGCACGCCCACCAAAGGTTCTTGGAGTGGACCCAGCTACCCAGCTTCAGGTACATGACAAGTAATGAGTCATGTAACAGATGTCAATGTATGCATGATAAATATGATGCCAAGCTCCTGCTTGAATTAGCATTGGTTACATAGAGGACCTTCATTTCAAACTCTTTTAGGCAGGAGAAATGTGGGCAATGAAAGCAATGGTGTGAAGTGTGAAAAAAAACCTGTAGTGTGTCTGATTTCATAGAAGAAAAGAACCCTGTTCCCTGCAAGGGATGGCAAGATTGGAATTCTGAATATGAAGTGAAGAAATTGAGAGGAATAGCAGACATGCTGGTGTGGGGAGTTGAGAGGAGAGAATTGATGAGATTATGCAAAGGGACTGAATGGTGAAAGATGATGCTAGGTGGTGGTACGGGTGGGACCATATGGAGGTTATGTGCAACTTGGTGAAGCTTCCAAGAAACAAAAGCCACGCCGAACTACTCTTCCAAAGGTTGGTTGTTATTCCACAGATTGTGTATCAGATCATAGTGATGTGATCTTTCTGCCTTGACACCTGCATGTCCAACGAAGCACAGGGGTAAGAAAGTAATTGGTTCTTGTGGCAGGGAGTGAAAGCAGAAGACATAAGTCTGGAGAAAGCACTGGAGTTGCTGAGCTATCCCCGTGAGTTGGTAAGTGAGATGTGTTGTCATAATTTTGGACGTTTTGTTGATGGAGTAAACCTCTTGATGCTTCTATTACTTCCAGGGAGGACCACAGCTTCCTGAGTTATCATTGGATTTAATGCACATGTTCTGTGTCACAGGGGAAGCATCCTGAAGAAGGCACACCAATCACCATCGGGATTGGAAAATTTGGGTTCTATGTTCGACACCGTGCAATCATTGCATCTGTGCCACAGGCAAGCTTCTGATTTGAAAGAGCAGACTAATCTTATGATGGACATGGTATCGTTTTATGTGTGTGGAGTGCTTGCACTGAATGTCAGATGGAAACAAATACTGAGCTCTGTTGACACATTGCGGTGGTGGGTATGTTTTCTATAGTCATGTCACTAATCTGACATTTGTCTGTTTTGGCTTCCCTTGATACATGTAGGAAATCTTTGTCGAAGAACTGACCTTGGAAAAGGCCTTGAAGTTATTGAAAGGAAGAAATGTGTCTAAGCGTGGACGCCCACCCTATAAAGCAGTTGCTGAGGTAGCCACAACTGACAAGGTCACAAGTCTACCAGACTCAGAGAGTGTCTCTCATACTGAGGAGCAGAACCAGAGTACTGAACAGCTAGCAGGCAATAAAAATAAGAAAGGGAAGGAGAAGAAGAAACAACTCCAAAAGTCTCAAAATGGTGCTGCAGTCACATCACCTAGCAATGGTCCACCAGTTATTGCTGATCCAAGTGCATCTAGCCAACTGGCAGAGGACGATGGTAGGACTACATCAAGAATGCAGCTAGATCTTCCCAAGAAAGGTAGAGGTCGGCCCAGAAAAAGTCAGGAGGCATCCAACAACTCCCAGTTCCTTGCCGCCAATGCCATGACCCAGCAGCCCTTACCATGAGACTCTGCTTTACATGTAAACCCATCCACCCCTGTTTCCATTACAGAGGGCAAATGCAAGAGACTGCCTTTGAGATCCCAACGAGTGGATGATGAAGTGGCAACTCAAGGCAGCAGTTGTAAAGGCATCTTTGACCATTTGTGAACCTATAACTTGCACAGGTATGTGCCTCTGTCCCATTTGCACTCTCATACTCTATCCCATTCAGGCACTCTCATCCTGTAGTCCGTTTCACTCATTTGGTTCCATGTTTGATGAGCTAAGTTTGAAAATTTCTCAATTGTGTGTTCCTGTGCTTTTGCAGATTCTTCATTTTACTCATTTTTTTTGCCCCAGTTGGATTCAATGGCACCTTAGAGTCTCTCCATCTTTTCAAAGTAAGCATGGACTTTCAGAAAAGTAATATGGACATTGTAATTGTGAGGATATATGAGCTGGACACTTTCTATGTCCAAATAGGTCAGAGGAAGGAAGGATTAGTTATCAAACATAGATTGGAACATATAGTAAGACAGGTATTGGGCATCTGCATAACAGCAGACAAAAAGTGTTTCATTTACTATGAAATATGAAATTTGTCTTCACTTACTGGTTTTGTTGTCCTGCAGCACACAATGTGTGCACTTTTGTATGTCTTAGTTATATGAGCTGTAGTTCTTTGTGGTGTGATTGCTAGTTCTGGTTCCTTACTTATGATGGGTAATTTCTGCATGCACATCGTAAACTGTTTCTACGGAAATCAACCAGGGGAGAGAGGTGAGTTGCAGTAAGTCAACAAATTGTTGTGCTTAATCTTCAGATGTGGCCAGCTAGAATGAGGTAAAGCAGTTACAAATCCGGAGTGCAGTAGCTTTACTTGGAAAAATGTCTTACAATTCAGATTACTGCAAGGGGAGAAACTATTCCAAATCTGACTACAATGTCCAAATTAATTGTAAACCACACAGTTGATTGTAAGAGTGTACTCAGTAGACTCTACGTTTGGAAATTTCTTGTAGCCAGCCAACTACTCAGTTATTTCCTCCAAAGTAATGTACACATCTCGAACGCTGGTTCCCCGCTTTACTGTAATCTGCAACCCACAAGAGAACAAACCCTCAGGATAGCTGCTGTGTGTGCAACATTCATACATGTAGCACAATGCTTGTAAAAGCCATTGCACAAGGCTTCCCTTTTCTCTCTCCTCTGTGCATGAGTGGTTTTTGCCACAGGCAACACCTGTAACACTTTATGACTTCCTCCTCTCCAAATGAAAGTACTCTGGGTGGAAAACCAAAGAACTCGGCAAATCTCTACTTTGCATAGCAGTGTAGCTTGGTGATGAAATTAACACCGATATATCAAACTTACCCGGACTCTTTCTCCAATCTGGCGCTCATCAAAAGCTGCCATAAGATCCTCCACATTGCTTAGTGTCTGCACACATTTAAGACAAACATTAGCCAACTCTCCCAACTCTACATATATGGCCAAATAACAACTGCTACAGTTCATGTCAAAATCAACAAATGTAATGAGGTTTGTGACCAAGCATCATCTTCAGTTCAAACATGGCATATGATGCGAATTAGAGTCTTCCTATTTTGTCAAGGGGGTTACAACACAATCCCAATTTTCATCTTCTTCCCTCTATACAAGCAAACCCTCTAGATTGGTGCTATGTACACCTAATTGAATTGCTGCTAAACCAACTCCCATAACAGAAATTTGAGCAAACCTGGCCATTGACTGCAACAACAATGTCTCCCAATACAAGTCTCCCAAAGTCATCACGTTTAGTAGCTGCAACAAACCATACAAAAATTCACATAAAATGAGACACATCCACAGAAAATACATCAGAATTTTGCTGATTCCTATTGATTTACTGCAAAGACATCTAAAAAATCTTAAACTTCACCACAGCAAAAAGGAAGTAAAGACACTGGATGCTGAAGAGGTTCACCTATCAGTCCTGCCCGGGCAGCAGCTGAATTCTCACTCACTCCCAAAACCAGAACACCAGTAACCCCAAGCTGTTTGGCTTGACTGTCATTAGCACAAATAATGCCAAGCCCTGGTCTGACAACCTTCCCTTGCCTGATGATCTGGTTGACTACTCTGCGCACAGTATCAACAGGAATTGCAAAACCCACCCCAGCACTTGCACCAGAAGGAGAGTAGATAGCTGTGTTGACACCTATCAAACGCCCCTGGCTGTCGAGAAGAGGACCCCCAGAATTACCAGGATTGATAGATGCATCAGTTTGTATTACACCACGAATCATAGCACCTCCTATTGATCGAATGTCTCGTCCTACCCCAGATATGATGCCACTTGTCAGCGTCCGATCCAAACCAAAAGGATTGCCTATTGCCAACACATGTTGACCAACTTGCAATGCCTGCAGTACACTCAGAAGGGAAATCATCAGCACTTTCAGCATGAGAACAAAACAGTTCTGGTTTGTGCAAAGATAAACCTGACTTATTCAGATGGCAGTTCAAACACAAGCTCTCTTGCAGAAACTTCAGAGTGAATCATGTTGGTAACCAATCCTAGAGGAGAGAACCTGAGAAGTTCCAACAGCAATGGGTTTCAACTTTGCTGAAGGAGCCTTAATTTTGAGTACAGCTAGGTCCTTATTCTTGGCCACTCCCACAACTTCTCCGTCCCATGTGCTTGCATCTGAAAGAGTTATTCGTGCTCTGTTTCCATCCATGACTACATGGTAGTTTGTTACTATGTGACCCTCCTTGTCCCACACAAATGCACTGCCTGTTCCCCTTGGTATTTCTACAGGATTCATTGACAGGCCAACATTTGCTAAGCGTGAAGTTGTGATATTAGCAACAGAGGGACTTGACTCCTGAAAAACCTTGACTGTGTTGCGCTCAGCTTCCAACCACCAGCCTGTATGCAATAGAGCACAAGGAGTGAAAAACTTTCTTGGCAAATGCTGTTCATCTTTTTGCACCAAGACCACCACCCGAGAATAGTACACATCACAAGATGGACACAAAACCATTGCAGCCATCTCTAAAACCTACACCTCCATCCATCTCAAACCTACTCAGTGAATGTGCAGCATTATTTGCACCAAGACCACAACCTGGAATACCCGCACACCACAAGATCGACACAAAACCATTACAACCATCTCTAAACCCTATACCTCAATCCATCTCAAAACTTTGCAGTAAATTTTCTTCACTATTTGCACCAAGAGATATCCTGAGAGTAGCACACATCACAACACTGACATGAAACCATTGGGACCATATCTAAACCCTAAACATCAATCGAAATCAAACCCTCTCAGCAAATGCTGTTCATCATTTGCACCAAGACCAAAACCCGCAAAAAGCACACATCACAAGATCAAAATGAAACCCTTGCAACCATCTCCAAGTCTACACCTCAATCCACCATAAACCTTTGCACTGAATGGTATTCATTGTGAATAGCGCACACACTCACAAGATCAACAGGAAACTGTTGCAACGATCTTTAAACTTACACCTCAATCCATCTCCACATAGAACTGACAAGCTAAAGATATAAGTCAATTACTCACAATATGGGAAATAGAAGGAATGGAAGTGGTTTGCCTATACTGCTCTCAATGATCTCTGCAACGATGTGGATTTGATAGTAGACCAATAATACTATTCAACCGCTATAATAGCTCGAATGAATTGGACATGGATTTTCTGACCTTCAACAGGGCTGACAGTAGTGTTGAGGTCCACGGCCGTTGAGATTGGAGAAATGGCATCGTCGTCAAAGCCCTGCAAATACCACTGCAAAAGCCTTTGAGCTGAGAGAGGAATGAAATCTTGAGTCTCCTTTAAGCGATCCACCAGTTCTCGTCTTTCAAGGCAGTCGCGATAGTCGACGTTGCCGGCATCCAGAACCTACCAGACAAAACAGACGAGGTAAGCCTCCTCAGGCAGATGTGGATCAAAGCTATCGCTGTACAACAATCAACAGAAAGACTACCTCCTTAGAAACTGGATTCTCCTGATGTGTTTCGAAACATATGCAATCAAAATCGAGTGCTCAGGTATGTTTGACATCGAATCTCTCTGAGCAGACAATGTTCAAGCAACCGCCTCGATGCAGAGTTCAATGCTTCACGACATCTTTGCAAGCAAAGACAATAGATGCAGGATTTCATGTATCGCACAAAGAACCAGACGAAGTGCAAATCAGTTCACACCAGCTCTGCTTCTTCCTCCGAAAACGTGAATTTGGACAACAAGCAGCATCGTCATTCAGAATCAGTCGATGCATACCTTCTTTATCTGGCTAACTTTGAGATTGTCCACAGAGACATCATTATTTTGTCGTGATGGATTGCTTTCAGCATAGGAGACAGCCATCAGGTGCGCCGCACTCCTTCTCCGAGACAGCCCTTCTCCATAGCTGTTATGATGCGGGAACGACAAGTTTTTGTTATGAAGCTTAGAGCCAGAGAATTGAGACAATAGTCGAGCTGCTTGGACACGTTGCCCGGTCTTATTACTCAGCTTCGGAACTACAATTGCTTTGATTTTCGAGAGCGGCGCCCTCCTCCGTAGAAAATTTCCTGTGATCTGGGCAGAAGAAAGTGACATTGGCGTTTTGCAGAGAGACAACATCGTGGAGATCAATCCACAGGCTGGTGAATATTACGACCGATTATTCGATTGTATTACAAGGAAAAACCAATTGTTCAACGAAGCCACGGCTTCCAATTCAGCATCAATCGATACAGATTGCGGAGTTCGCCACACACTAGGCATCCAATTGCCGTCACACGGAGATGCAAATCGAAACCAGAGCTGTAAACAAATCGTGTTGCGTTCTCTTCTTTTCTTGGTGGCCTCTTCTGCAGCGAAGCACTTCAAAAAACAGCTCACAGCACTGGGACTTTGAAGGCTCGTTGGAAGGCGAATACGTAGAGAGTCGTCCAGTGCGCAAACATCTCGGCGCTCGAAGGCGGAGGCCGGTGCAGAAACGAAGGGAGAAGGAGCGCAGGAGGAACCCCCCGCCGCTGGTCGGCTGGCTCCGTGCGTGGGCCGCACGGCGTTCCGTCGTCCTACGACCGTATCCGTCTTCACGAGAGTACGTACACACATCAATGGATACCGAATACGCGGTCAAATTAGGATCCCCTACGTAGTACAATCTGGGCCTTTCAAACAATTTCCCCCACTTGTATGCATCAACGGTAGTTATCAACGGTAGACTAGTTACCAGGTGGGTTAAGATCAGCGAATTTTTAACTACGGTAGGACCACCCATCATCAAACACATACTTATTACTGATTTTTTTTCAATATTTTCCTCATTCCTTCACCAAATTGAACGATTTTTGTGTCATTGGATGCGCAAACTGAAGGGTCACAAAATATTCTTTGAGTGTCAGCAATAAAGGAACTCAGAAAACACAGGAGGAAGAGGATGACTGATAGTTTGCTTCAATTTTTTGGAAAAATAGCTCTTGATCCTTCTCTACTTCCATATCCCCATATCTTCCTCTTCTTTAGTCCATTTTGCGTGATTAAAAACCTGATGGATGTGCCAACTAAAGCTTTAGAAAATTTCTTTTCATTTAAGGGACAAAAAAGTAACGATCAAAGATTTTAAGCTTCAAGTTTTAATTTGTATTTAAGTCATTCATCATTGAAAATTGAATCCTTTTACACCAAACATCTTATATCTTCTTTATTCCTTTATCAAATTGAGCATTTTTTTTGGCATTGGAAGCAAGAGCAAAAACTTTTGACTTTTCTAAGAGCATGGCTCAAGCTCCATTTCAAAAAAATAAAAATAAAATAAAAAATCATTTATGAAATATAGTGGTTTAAATGACAATATCATATTGTTGTGGGTCATCATTTTTATGATCTAATTTTTTGTTTAAATGAATAAAAATGTTTGTTATATATAGCTTGGGCATTATGTTTAGATTCATAGTTAAATTGTCTATTGATAAAAACATTTTCTAATTTTTTTGTAATGTATTCTTCAACATGGAATGTAAATGTATTTAAAGTTTCAAATGTATTTAATGTTTATAAATAATGATGTCCAATGCAATTCAACATAATTTATTGTAATTAGAACAACATGATAATGGTTGTGTGAAGTATGGTTAATTGCATTGTAAGTTGCAATTTAGTTGTTTATTACTATTAAAATCAACTACCACACAATTGCTTTGAAACCCAAATTTAAACATTTAGTTGCAAATTAGTCATTAAATTTTTTATTTTCATTTCATCTTTAGTTGTAAGTTAGTTGCAAAGGATAGGAACAAAATTCATTACTCAAATGGATGATTGAAATAATTAAAGATAATATTGTTATACTAGTTATAAAACAATTGTAAATAAGTTACAAAGTATTGGGATAGAATCCATTCACATCAAATGGATGAATGAAATAATGAAAAAATACATTTGTTAAACTAGTCGTGAAATAGTAATAGATAAGTTATAAAAATATATAAAGAGAATTCATTCAGTAGATGGATGAATGAAATAATTAAAAATTATATTTGTCAAACTAATTGTAAATAAATTGCAAAAAACATTAACATACATTATTTGTCAACAAATGGATGAAATGCCACATTGGAATGTGTGTGGGAATCTAACGTGGAGATTAGTTACAAAGAAAATTACATGTGAGTTGCATCATATATACGATATTGTATACGACATAGGGTGTTCGTTGCAATTGCTACAACTTGTCCGATAGCACTCAAGGCTATATAAATACCATGAATTGCAACTAGAAAACCCAGTTGTAGGCCTAGTTGTAAAACCCTATATTTTCTCATAGTGGTTTTTAAATGTGTATTTGTGTCAAATCTATAACACCATGGACAAATGGAAGTCCACAAAAGTGTTTGAAGCCAACCATCACCTCTACCATCTCCTTTCCTTCATGCCACTTCACTTGATTTCTTAACATCAAGTATTCACTACACAAATAAATTCTCAAAGCACCAAATGAATAGTGGATTTGCCAATGGCAAACAATTTGTTGCACTAAAGGAATTTTGCTCAATGTGCAAACATGTAAAATGAAAATGCAATGCGAATCCCCACAAGTACTACACACCTATAACATGTGTTTTTTTTTTTCCATGCAAGCTTTTAACTTCATGGTTAATTCAAAAAAAAATTCAATGTTAACCTTGAAATGTTTAATCCATTTTAGATTACTATATTGACTCATCAAAAATTGGGAATACCATGTTGTAAAGACAAGCTACCACATGAGCTTAGAGCATAAGCCTAAAGCCTAGAGTTGGAACTTGGGAGGGTAAAATGTTTTTTCCCTTATACACATGCAAATAAAATCTAATAGTTTAACTACAAAATGAATTTTATACCAATAAACCTAGATGCAAACGTAAGGATGAATGTAAACATTCATCTTCATTAGGGATGAATGAATTTTTTCATTCAGCTTATGTATGGATGAAAAAAATGCATTTAATACATGTTTTCAATAAATATAACTTCCATCAAAATTATGGATGAATTTTTTATTTTATCATTAAATTTTTATAGATAAATTTTTTTCCCATAATTTTAATTAATTAAAGTTTCATGAAACACAATTTAATTATATATGATATAACATTTGTTGAATAATATAATCTAAATTCCATTATAGATGTATTTCATGGCTATGGTTTTAAATGCCATTATTTTAAAATAACTTAACTATATTACCATTATTAAGCTAACATCCACCCCATGGTCATTGTTGTTCTTTTTTAATTAAATTAAATTTATTTTATTTTCTCAAGCTAACTCACTTTTGTTAACAATAGTGAAATTTTTCCTCCCCCTTTTTAAAAAGTGTCATAACTTCTTTCAAACCTATTTATAACTGTTGTTGGTAACAATGGAGGTTGTTTTTTCATCCTTCGTTGAGGGTGCATGATTTTAAAAAATTTAACCAATGTTGTTGACAACAATAGGTTTCAATGTTTTAATATTTTAAAACTATGTTATGTCATTAGTGATAATGGGTGAAATAAAATAAAATTCAACTTTAGGCACCTTAATTAGCTTTTTTCCAAATAACCTACTATCATAGATGACAATGAGATTTTTTTAATAATTATTTATTTTCAAAGCACCCTAGTTTTCCATGAAATATATATATAATGTTGTTGACACTAATTGAATGGGGAGGGGTGGGGGTGACACTCATTCCACAATAATATTTCTTGAATTGTTTAACATTGCTCATAAAAATGGTTTCATAAACAATGTTTTTAAAATCATTTTGGTCCGATAATCATATTTTCCCCTACTATCACAATTCCATTATCCATCATTATTAAATGACATTCAAGTTTGAAATATTAATACTTGGACAACAAATGAGGATGAATATAAATAATTTCAAATTTATTTATCTTCCAATCATGGATGAATTTCATCCAATGATTTATTTATTAAATCCAAATCATAAATGAAATTCATCCATGCAAAAATGGCATTCATCCATATGAAATCATTCATTTATGGACATATTCATCCGTGTAGGTGGATTAAAATCACATTAAACTTTAAGTTCCAAGCTTAAGTTTCACGCTCATGCACAAGTGTTGTAGACCTTGCTTTCACCAAGTCCCCAAAATCCTTATCAAACAACAAATCAAAGGTGAAAGTTAATTTGTATTGATGTAGCATCAAGGAATTTAACATGATTTGGAAGATAGTTTTATCTTCTAGAATCTAATTAAGAAAAGGGAAAGCTACATTAGGTTTAGTTTCATAACACATGATCAATCATTTTCAAACTTGTAAAAGAACTTGGATGAGAATGGCCAACAACACAAATTTTAGTGGACTCAACATTGTGAAAAAAAAGGTTGAACAATAACAAATGCAGAACCTTTGTTGAGTAAAAATAGAACAACAACACTTGGAACCAATGAACCAAGTAGATGTGTGAATGGCAATAGGTAGTTATCAATTTTAGCCTACAAACCTTTACACCTTTTGACAACTAATGGTACAAACCCTAAACTATGATGATAACTAATTAATTTTTTTGCTCACCTACTTGCAAGTGTGAATGATCCATTATAATTATTTTTACAACTTACTTCCTATATATTACAACCTATTAACTTGGTGGTTTTTACCTAGTAGATAATAAAAACAACACTTAATAAGTAAGTTGTTAGTAGGTAGGTAATAAAAAGGGCTCTTACCCTATGTATAAACCAACGTTGTGTGGCTATTTGAATTTATAATGAATCTTCATCAATTTGAATTTTTTTAATATTTCAAAATTAAAAACTAAACCATGAATTTTAGTTATTTTGAAAAAAAATCAAAATCAAATAATTTCCAGTCTTGGTTATTTCAAAAAGTTTAAAAAATAGATGGATTTTGGGAAGAAATCAACAATGAATTCACAATTTTATGGTTGTGTACCGAAATTGGGTCTTTGATTCTTTGAAAACCATGGGTATGAATCTTTAACACCAACCTCATAATTGCAGAAGTAACAATTAAACCTCTATTTGATTTAAGAAATTATATTATAATTTTTTACTTATAATATATGATAATTGTACCAACAAAATATATCTATTTTTAATAACCAGCCAACATTAGTATAAACCATCTAATTACCTAGTAATGGGGATTGTTAATGGGAGTTCATTTTCATAGAGTGCATCCACTAGAAGAAAACAAGGAATTTTCAATTAGTTTTTGTAACTAGCTTTTAATTGTAGATGACATTTGCAACTATTTTTCCTTTAGTTTTGTTTAACAAGTTGCAAGGGACATTAGTCACAATTGACAATTATAGATGGATGGAAAAGAAAGTTAACAAAATATTGATTCATCCATTGACCCCTAACAATAGGTCAAAATAGATTTGTATCATGCATACAAAATTATTATTATTTGGATGACATTCATTAATACCACAACAAACAATATACACAATGCCTATTACAATACAAATGTATTATATAGACAAATGTAATTTTAAAATGGATGAAGGACATTCATCCATCCATTTGGACATCATTCATCTATTCATGGATGAATTCATCCTTCTATCATTGATGAATTGCATCCAATTAAAAGGATGTAAATAATATGAATGCATATCATGCAAAATCCATAGATAAATAACAATGTCAATTTAAACAACACATTTATAATATACCCACATCATTGTTTATTAACCCCTTGTGAAACACCCACTAATGTGTGTATAATCTTTGAACAATTGTCAACAATATACAATGTGTTTGATCCATGACTTTAATTTCACATCTATCCACATTGAGTTTATTTTGGAAAACCTTCAACCCAAGAAATTGTCGACAATACACAAACCTTTTCTCCTTTCCCACATTTCACATGTTTCAATGTCATAGCATTCCTATAAAAGGGTAGGGGCCATAGTGTTGAGAACATGAGTAGGTTGTTTTATCCCCATTTTTTTCTTCAACTTAACCCATAAGTGTGATTTAACCAAAATAGTCTCAGCAATGCATACAACCTTTTTTTAAGTCATACAAAACATCCAAATTTGGAAAATCCAACTTGGTAGAATTATAAATAACTTTGTAGATAAAAGACATCCATGTGAAGTGGATGAAAAAAAAAAACACAAAAAGGCTTTGGATGAGGAAAAAACAAGTGGTAAAAAATGCATAGAAAATGCATCCACATATAATGAAGCTAAAACAATATTTGTGCCAAATTAGTTTTATGACCCAACCCTTCTCAAATTCTCATTGTTCTATAACATGGGTAGATTTTTAAAAAATTGAAAATTGGAGTTGTTAGATCTACCCAAGCTTGAAAAAAAGTACAAGAGTGTGGTTTGAAAAACGTGAATAGGGTGGCCAACAAACCAACATGGTCCATTGTGACATTTTAAGGTCATCAAATTGTCACCAACAACGGTTTGTTTTTCTAAAGACTATTGCCATCAACTATCCATTTTTCTTTTGCTTCTAGGATAGTGAGCAACATAGCCTTATTTTTTATTGACATTTCATATGTCCCCATACCATGGCATACTAACAAGCAAAGGGGATAGGGCTGAAGTTAATTTGTCCATTAATCCCCCCTTCATTTTCCCCTTCTTCCTGTTTAATTTTTTGTGGATGTAGGGAGTAAAGGAGGACAATCCACTATTTCAAAAGTGTCTTTAATATTTTTAAAAAAATGTAATGTACACTGGAAATAATGAAAATAACAAAAACCAATTATTTTATATTTTGGATCTAAAAGTATACAAACTTAAGGATATTGTACATTTTGCTACATGGTAGAACCCAATAAAGATGTATGAAAATACTGAATTATAAAATTTGGTCATTAAAATACCAAATGAAACCAAACTTTTAATTGTTTTGAAAGTAGTTCAAACCAATTTTAAACCCCAAAGAACTATGATTTGTTTTATATTAAAACATGCAATGAAACATGTTTAATGATATAAATTATGATCTTTACAATGTGGATTAATTTCGATCACATAAATAAACGAGTGTAGGTTTTGATATTATTAATAATAAAAAAGTAACATGTAGGTGAATGTAATATTGGAACAAATGAATGGTGTTTGATAATTGTGGATGAATTTCATTTGTTGACATTCATCCGCATTTGTTGATATTCATCTATGTCCATATATATATTTGAATTCACATCCATCATTAATTGCAATACATACATGAAGAATATACATGTTTTGTACATACATTCTCTTCAATGTATGTTATATTTAACCTTGTATTTTTCATTCCTTTCAACATTGAATGCTTCCATGGTAAACACCCTAACCTCCTTAATAATCATTCATTTTCCCTACCTTTGTAACTATGTCTAACACCTATTTTTTATACAATGGATTACGTAGGTGAAACTATATATTACCTCAATTCAATTTCATCTACAATTGAATGATAACAAGCAATTGGTGGATGGTGTGTTAGTGGGTGTTCATTCATTGTGGCCCTACTTAAGTAAACACCTTATGTAAATAGGTGAATATCATAGGGAAGTAGGTGGCTAATGTACATAAATGGTTGGTATGTAAACATGTAAATTATAAAGCTAAATGCACTCATGGGTGTTCATTCACTTTGGGCTTCATAAATTAATTAACATTTTTTTTTAGAGGTGCAATTTTTTTCATTGTGATTATAAACATTCTTTTATTATGTTACAAATTGTTTGTGTTTTTTTCATTCGGAATTGGTTGTGTGATTCATAATTTCTTTTGCATGCAATTCATGCACAACAAGTGTTAACTGCAATCTTCATCCCAATCTCGTTGTTCACTTTTGTTTCATTACAACAATCACCAAATTTGCAATATGGATGTCAACAAACATTTTGTTCTTGTGATGAACTTGATTGTTTTGCTAATCAATACAACCAAAACAATGTTCAATCTACTAGATGATTAGTTTATGTGTTTAAATGTTGATGTACAGTAATTCAATTCAAGTATTTTATAATCTCTTTATGCATTAAAATGTTTTTGCAACTATAAAGTAACTTGCAATTTGGGGTATCTCAATGTTAAACTAAGGCATTGGATGAAACCAAGGAGCACCACCTAGTTTTCCATTTTCCTTGTAAATAAGTATAGTGATCATGATTGTTGGATCCGCAATTTATGGAAGACTGAAGGCACATTCTTTGATATCAAACTAACCAAATGGAACCTATAATCTAAAAGCAAAATACAAAGTATAGGCTTGAAATTCCACTTTAGGTTCATAGTGCATGTGTTATTTTCAAATACCTAAGTGTTAGATAATTAATGTGTAGTGAAGATCTAGAAAAGGTGACAATCATCCCCAGGGAGATTTAGCCAAATCTGGCTAAATTAAGAAAGGCAATTAAGAAAGGCTCTTGATCAACCTTTTGGGGGGGGGGGGGCTGTTTCGGTTTAAGCAAATGCCGCCCCCACGTTGCAAAATGAATTAAAATTACTGAAACTATGAGAAACAAGTGTCTTGGAAACAAGTGACCTTTTGGTGACCACTTTGAAACACAATTTAAGCACTTTTTTCAGGCGAATTACAATAGCGGTAGCTACAAAAGAAATGGGGCAAAGTCTGTGAGAATGCAGCATGTAGTCTTGAGAAAATGTACCTTATATATTTTGAGGACCATTATTGGGGAACAAGCCTTGTAAATGCGTCAGGAATAATTTCATTTTGTCAGTGAAATTTTCAGTATAGTGTAAAAGCCCACGTGTGGATGACATTTTTGAAACGTGAGCTCAGATTTGGCTATTCGACCCAGATGGATTTGGCGTTGCCAGAATAATAAGTTTCCTATGAAAAGGCAATTGAGTCTGAACTCTGAACCTGCATTTTGGGAATGTCACCCACCTGTGGGCTTAACCCATCATAAAACATAAAACACAAGAGAAACATTACCATGAACCTAAACAAATGCAGAACATGCTCTAAGAATAGATGTAAGGGTTCTTAGTTGTGAGGGCATCAGGTTTCCAGTGTTAGAACCAAGGGTTCAGGGTCAGGTTTTTGTGACTGGGACCTGAGCTCACATCTTTTTCTTATGATCGGCCCAAGAACCAAAACATTGAAAATATTCTTTTGCTGGATCCTGACCCAAAACCAGAACCATGAAAAAACACTCTTGCAAAAGGGGTCTGGTTCTTTGAGTAGGCAAGTTGACTTTTTTTAATGAACAAGTTGATAAGTAATTTCAATTTTTTAATTAAGTATTAATTTTTATTAGTTGTTGAACTTTATACCTATATAAATTTTGATTTTAATTTGATATAAAATCTGTGATGTCTACATGGAACTAGACTTAATTTTCAATTTTGAATTGTGCCACAGGTTCCTGAATTTGAAAAAAATGTGTCAGAACTAGACTAGAGTTTTTAAAATGAAAATAATTGGGTTTAAACACACACTCAAAGAACCTCCCAAAAATTTTTTTTTAATCAAAATCAAAACCATAGGTTCTCTTAAAAAAGAAGAACCACCCAACAACATTGATTCTTACATCATTGCTGAAGATTGGGAAGGATGTTTTGTCCATAAAAACACAAACCTTCATTATCACAAAATTGATGCGATGCACCCAAACTTGGCTGGGTGGTGTATGATGTCTTGCCTTACAAGGTGCCCCTCCAAATAGCCTAGGAAGTCTCTCTGTATTTTATTTGGGTTTTCAAAACCTGTTGGTTCATTAAACATTGGGACGTTAATGTGGACATAATTGGGAAAACAGACATGAAACCTTCAATCATTATAAGTAAAGGGGAACAGCTTCAGGAACATCAACGGGAATGCCATAAGAGAGGAACAAAGTTATGAATGCAAATACGACAGTAAAAGCCATCTTATGTTGGTAATTTATGCATGTTGGTTGCCAATTTAAAGATGCCATCACAAATGCCCATTTCAGTATATTCTCAAATATGAGATTAAATGGAATGAAAGTCTCTGAAGGTTGTGACATTGGATTCTTATGGCCCCCCTGTTTGGTAGTCTCTAGAGTCCTTGTTACGGCTGGAGTGAACCAGCAGCCACCAATGCACTAGTTGAGGATGAGCCCGTTGAAGCCGTTTTGCGGATGAACAAAAATCCCATCCTCCTTGCCCACATGTTTTTTTTTTTTCCACTTCTTCTCTGCCCCAAAATTTTCCCGCCTCCTACCTACCACCTACCTCCCCCCTCCTACCTACCACCTACCACCCCCTCCCCCTCTCATTGCATCGCCAGAGCTCTAAAGCCGTCGAGCGAGAGCGAGCCTAAAGCTGGAGCTGTGGTTGGAGCTAAAGCGGGACCCACGTGGGACCTAGGTAAGCATCTTTTCTTTTTTCTTCTTTGTTTGTTTTGTTTGCTCTTCTTTGCGTTGCAAGAAACATCTTTTCTTTCTCTTGTTTTGTTACGCTACGTTGTAGCGTAGCATAGCGAAGAAGGTGACGGCAGTAACGCTGTCGTCGCCTTCTTCTTCCTCTTCTAAAACTGCGTTGTAGCGCAACACAGTGAAGAAGGCGACGGCAACAACGCTGTCGTCACCTTCTTCTTCTTTTTCTTTTGCTACGCGGCAGCGCAAGAAGGTGCGAAGACGAAGGGGACGGTAGTTGCCGTCGCTTTTTTTTTCTTTTTGTAGTGCAAGAAGGCGTGAAGAAGAAGGCGACGGTAGCTATGTTGCTATCGCCTTCTTTTTTGTCTTGTGGAGTTGTGTTGTAGCGCAGCGAAGAAGGCGACGACAACAATGCTGCCGTCGCCTTCTTCTTTTTGTTTTGTTGCTGTGCAACGAAGAAGGTGATGGCAACAAAGGCCTTTTTATTTTTTTCCCTTGTAGCATAACAAAGAAGGCAGCATCTTTGTATTGAAGAAGAAGAAAATGACAGTTGCCGCCACCTTCTATGATGGCTTTGCTGCAAGGAAATGGCGACGTCCGCCTTTCTTTTGTGGTTTTGTTACAAAGAAGGTGACGGCAACAATGTTGTCGCCTTCCTTTATGGTGACGATTTTTTTTTTTTGTTGGTGCTTATGGTTTAGTTCATTAGGATACATTTAATAATAAATGGTGGTTTTTTGTTTAGGGTTGAAGGTTATAATGGCTAGGGGAAGAAGATTGAAGAAAAGCGATGGTGGTGAGTTGGAAATCAATAAGCAAAATGTTGCTGCATCAGATGAAGCAATTGTTGTGCCAGATGTTGCTGCAGGAAATGAGGCAGTTGCTGAGCCACATGTTGCTGCATCAGATGCGGCAATTGTTGAGCAAAATATTACTGCATCAGATGCGGCAATTGCTCAGCAAAATGTTGCTGCATCAGATGAAGCAATTAGTGACCAAAGTGTTGTTGCATCGAATCAGGAAATTGATGAGCAAAATGGTGCTCTATCACAATTGAAACATAAGGATAACAATTTGGTATATATATTTTTAGAATTTATGGACATTCGATTAAATACAAATTAAAAAAATTTTACAAGTTTTTTGAAGTTTAATTATATCCACACCTTCCATCATTTGTTGGAAGGTGTGGGATTTTTTTTGTCAAAATTTTTCTATTGCAATTCCTGAAAACAATTCATGTGTATAGAAGTAGTACGTGATTGTGTGATTTTATGTTTTGTAGTACCTGCATTCTATTTTTTGAACTCTCATTTTTGGGTTTAGGTTCGGAACTTGAAACTAAGCAGGCTTCTCAGCCATTTGCACTTCTTTGTCCACCTAATTTGGCTCGAAAGGACAAATAATGGACGAAGGTTGGGTCAAAATGGAAGTGCAAAGTCGGCACTTGCATTGTCGCATATTGTGCCAAATGGTTATTGACCAAACATTTGAAGGAGGTGCATGGCTTGGTGGTAGAAAAGGCCAAACCTGGGAGGCCTTTAATTTTTGTAGGAGGTCCTCGACATCGAGGCCATGCTAAAATGAATGTTCGCATCTTGGGAAATGCCATGGTTGTGCAAAGGTGAAATGATCAAAAAGTTACTAATCACGCTCGTGCCAAAGCAAAGCGCAAGTGGAATCATTTGGTAGTTGTTGCAAAATAGTGTCCACCATTCCCAAAACTAGCTTTGGTCAAATTAGCTTCAGAACAATTGTTGAAGGTGTTGGGCCTCAAGATGCAACATCACAGATGAGGAAGGATGAAGATTTACCAGGGATGATTCGATTCACCCGTTGTGTATATGCATGACAATTGAAAACGACATGGGATGTCAAAAATTGGGATCGAGAGTCCAGTAAAACCAGTTGGACAAAACAATTAGCAGATGTTTTGGATTTTCATGAATTTAGAATGATTCATGGAAGGTAAGAAATAATAATAAACAATGTTTATTGTTAATCTTCACTCGAATTATCATCACTTTTTCTACATCTTCCTATAGCTGATACCCAGTTTAGCGACAAGCAAAAGTTCTTTAAAAAAACGCTGATGTGCAGACAGGGAAATGTAGGGACCGTATCTACAAGGGTGATGATGAGTGGAATTGGTAGAATCCCTGAAATTGATGAGGAATCCAAGTGGTGGGGACATCTTTGTCAGCGTGGTAATTGTTAATTTTACTTCTTGAGATAATTGGTTTATTAGCATTCTTATGAGTAATCAAAATTCTGAAGTGCATTGGATCATTTGTGGTCGGGTCCATTTGCTACCATTGTATAATGAGTATCTAGCTTCTTGTATTTTAGTATATCTTCATTATATCTATAAATTAACAACAAAC
>Ga0116227_10002379_pt1 | contig 42909 bp, 20 predicted proteins | sample S1TSphgellanicum_FD_89693 | JGI IMG/M metagenome (GOLD analysis project Ga0116227, IMG submission 89693) | Host-associated microbial communities from peat moss isolated from Minnesota, USA - S1T2_Fb - Sphagnum magellanicum MG | ecosystem: Host-associated > Plants > Peat moss > Unclassified... | reverse complement strand
ATGCATCTCTTTTTAGTTTACTAGTTTCTACCTTCAATTGGTTTTAGGCTGTTTGTTTAGTAGAGTTTCCTACGGATTCACACCTTTACGACAATGTATGTCACGACACTACACGTCACGACACCTAATCAAAAGCCACTAGAATGGATATGTTGCATGGACAGGCACTTTTCATTGGAGAGTTGTAGCTTGTCCACACATATGTTTGTATTGAGTGTTACGAATATTTATTTATTTCGTTTGCAACGAACTTTTTAGAGGGCTTAAACAAGAACACATGTTCCCATTTTGTAAATCATAGATTTCACCTTCTAGTGATTCATACGTAGTGTTTTACTCACAGGTCACACAGCTTTAGATTTTGTCAGTGCTTGACCTGTGAGCACAGCTTGATGGAACAAATGTAATGGAAAGTTGTACTGTTGGGGGCAGCAGAGGACAAGACCACAGCAACTTAAGAAACATAATTCAAACAGACCCTCATCTTTTGTTTCATCCTCAGCTTGAGGGCAGCTAGGAAATGAGCAAAATTTAAGGTGAAATTCCTCGGAGGCCCAATTCATGCAGAAAACAGTTTGGTCCCCCCACTCCCCCCCTTTTCCCCCTTCATTCCTTAAAATTTATTAATTTAGTCCCATGTACTGTTTTCATCCTAACTTACATCCCCAGTTTCCCTGAAATTGGGGTACATTCAGATAAGTCTATTGGGTAATTGGTCTCCCCCTTCATGGCAAGTTCAAGCAAATTCCTTGTGAAGGGGGAGCATGACTGCCCTACTACCTTGGCAGCTTTGACACTTATTATATTATTTTCAAAAATGTTGAAAACGAATTTATTATTATAATTAAAATTTGTGAAGGAAATTTATTGAATTTGGCAACCAAATTTTGGTGATGGGCCAATCAATGTGGCTCCTTCTGGGGGGGAAAATTTTTTTAAAAAAATCCTCTGGTGATGCAACGGGCACCCACCTACAAAAAAAACTAATGGTAGAAGCACCAATAAGTACCCCAGACCCCGGCTCTTGGGAAAATATAGATAAAAAAAACACAAGCAAATCTAGTAAGGAATATTATTATTATTATTATTATTTTAATCTAGTAAGGATTTTTTTTAATTTTTTTTAATCCAGTAAGGATTTGGTTGCTGTAAAGTTGGTTTGCCCGTGGGACCTCTGGAGGAATTCCCGGCATAGTTCAGGTAGTCACTATTGTGGGGCAATATGAACGGAAACTTAGTGTTATGAAATATTATCTCATCAAGCACCACCACCACCACCACCACCACCGCCTACTTACTTTTGGGGGTGCCGAAGCGGCTGAAACTCTAGAGGAATTCCGGGCCAAGTTTGGGATAGTCATATTGAAGTGCATTATTATCGATTTTATACTCAGAATAATTAAACAAACACCGTTGGCTTGCTTTTCTGGGTTCTCTTTGTGGTATTGAACTCAGCACTTGCCGCTTGAAGAATTGTCAGTTTTTTTTTTTTTTGGCTCCCAATGGGTGATAGGTATTAGATAGTTTCCGCATCGAAATGCGGAAGGAGGCTTGGTGTTCGAGTGCCCCCAGTATTGAGAGAAAGAACCCCACCAAACAAATAATAACTCAGAGAGTCTTTTTTTAGAAAAGTTTCTCAACCACTACTTGTGCACGGACGTGCCCGTCCCATAAATTGACGAGGGCAAGCAATAGCAAATATGAGTTAAAATTGCCCAGTGATGTTGATCGACGACCTATGGCCAAGTGTTGATCGACCCCTTATGTCCGATTCATTTCGTTGTTGTTTCAAATAACTCTTAAGTTCTTGCTTGCTCTGCGGTGATATTATTGTATTATGTACTTGAGATTTTTTTATTTTTTAAATCCTGATTATTATTCAACATGCCCCCAACTCACAAATTGCCAAAATTAGTATATATATATTTATTTATGTATTTATTTTAAAATTAAAATTTTTGGGATATTTCCCATTTTGGTCTCCTTTTGTTGTCTGTCTTCTCCATTAGGACGGGAAGTTACCATTTTGTGACTAACCGACTGACTCACTCACTCACTCACTCACTAACTAGGTAACTGTAGTAAGATTAATGACTGACTAACTGGAAAGAAATTCCTCTCAATGAGAATTTGTGAAGGGAAAGTGAATGTTTTTTAGAATTTTGAGCCTGGATAGGCCGCCGTACACTACCGCCAAACCTCTAAACTCTAAACCATAACAGTAAGCGGAAATGTCTTCAGTTAAAAGAACTTCACTTCTAGTTCATACTCTGATAATCAAAAGTATAATACTAAGTTTTATGTAAATTGTTAAGGTACTTAAGTTAATTAATTTGATTACTTACATCAAAAGTAAGCTAATTGATTACATAGTGAAGTAAATTAAATTAATTGTTTTTTACCCTATTAAAGTTAAATTATCCAGGTAATTTAAGATAATTAAGTTAATGATTCCTTCTTAGCTAGTTAACTTTAATCGTCTAGGTAGTTTAAGTTAATGAAGTTAATGATTCTTTAGCTATTTAAGTTTAATCGTCAAGGTAGTTTTAAATTAATTGTCTTTTACCTAGTTAAGTGTTGTTTAGTAAGTGAGTTAATTGTTGTAAATACCAGTTAAGTTTTAATTATCTAGGTGACCAAGATAATTACGTTAATTGTTTTAAATACGTAGTTATGTTTAATTGTTCAGGTAGTTAAGTTTAATTGTTTGCTTCTCTCTCACTTTCTCTGGTTTTCTTTCTGTTGTTTTCACTTGGATTTTTTTTGGCGCTTAGCGGCGGTCGTGTTTTTGGAGCCACTAGTGTTCTGTTTGTTTGTTTGTTTGTTTCCGCATTTTCTCTCGACTTGTGCAAAGGAGGATTGTTTTCTTTCTTCTCGTGTGTTGGATTTTGTTCTGTTGGCGGAGAAGGCTTTCCAGTTGGTAGCAGTGAAGCGCGCGGAGTGAGGAGAGGAAGCGTGCGGTGTGATTTGTGTTCCTTTCTCTTTTTCTTTTCTTTGGATTTGTTTTCGGTTTTTGGTTGGAGTGTTGGAGGTTTGTGGAATCGAGTTCCTTGTGTTTGTTTTTTTTCGGTTTTTTTTTGGTTTGATTTTGATGGATGTTAGTCAAGTTAATGAGCGTCTGCAGTCTTGTTTACCGCGATGGCGATCGGGCGATTCTTGCAATATAGCGGCGTTTGGACAGCAGCAGCTGTCGCCTGCAGCAGGGGAAGCTGTGCAGCAGCGGAGCTCGTCAACATCGGGTGGAGACTGCAAGTTAGAGATGGATGAGTGCGATGACACAATCTTGTGTGATCTTATGGATCTGGATCCGCTGGGAGAAGCCGGATGGATATCTGGGAACGAGCAAAGCGATTTCAATGTCTCGTACATGAACTTCGCGTCGAGCTTTTCGGCATCTGCTGCTGGTGGTTTGTATCCTCCGTGCAGCAGCAATTCCTCCTCGACTAATTATTATTACCTTCAACAAGCTCTGGAGGAACAAACTTGTGCTCTTCTCGGACAACAAGAGGAAGCAAACAGTACTGCAGCCGCCATAGTTTGTTCTGAAGAGCCGAGTCTTCCGTCTCCAGAGTTTACTGATTCGTTCTTCAACCCTGGCTCTAGTAGTAGAGCCGATAGCGGAAACTTCTCCCATATGCTTCTTCTCTCACCGCAGCAGAATCTGCTGATGTCTGATGAAGAAGAGGCGGTGACCGCGGAGGAGACCAAATGCTGCGGCACTGTAATGACGACGACGAGACCGTCTGCGAGGGGCGTCTCCTCCTCATGTGAAGAAGAACCGCGAAGAAGAGCAGCACAAGAAGAAGCCCGCGAAGTTCGCTTGCGACCAGAAAACTTTGTCTCCAATTCAAGTCCCCTCCGCGTGCAATGTTCGGAACGATGCGGAAGCGGTGAGAAGGTAGAAGGAGCTGCGGATGGCAATCTGCCAGGGGAACGAGCGCTTGCTCCAGCGGAAGCAGTGCGAATGACAAAAAGCGGGAGCGCCGCGGACATGATCAACTACAACAGGAGGTATCCGATTGTACTAACAACAGAAGCTCCAGTCTCTTCTCTCCGACACAAGCTGTTACAAGCGTTGAGGTACGTAGGCCGATCGCGCGCCGATGCTCTCGCGCAAGTGTGGATGCCGATAGTGACGACGCAAGGAGTAGGAAATAACAAGAGCTGCTTCCTTACCACGCGGGAGCAGCCTTATGTTCTTGAGCGGAAGAACGACGCGCTATGGTCGTTTCGCAGCGTATCAGAAGAGTACGACTTCCCTGTCGTCATCGTCGACGAAGAAGAAGAAGCAGGAACTGGAAGAGGTTTGCGTGCTGATCTTCCTGGCCGCGTGTTTCTTAGTCGAACGCCCGAGTGGAGCCCGAACGTGCAGTTCTACAGCAATGACGAGTATGTGCGACTCAAGGAAGCGCAACGATATGACGTACGTGGCACCGTTGCTGTTCCGGTTCTGGATCCTGTCTCAGGGAGGTGTCTGGCAGTCGTTGAACTGGTAACGAAGTCCGAGAAGGTTCAGTATCTTCCTGAAATCGACATTATCTGTCGAGCTTTGCAGGTATGTGTGTGAATCTCCAAGTTCCTCCACGCACTCTTTCTTTCTTTCTTTCCTTCTTCTTGCACAGCCGAGCATCACGTAGGTTCGTAAGGTCTATTTCCATTAGGCTGCTATGATCGCAGTTACACACTCTGTGCTGCGATCACAGCAGCTGAATGAGAAGGCACTGTCATAGGGCCTTGTTTCTTCCTGCAGAGACAGTTCACTTTGCAACTCTGGGAACACATATCCTCCAAAAAAAAAGGGGCAGATGTCACTGTATGGCGAGTCACAGTTTGAAGAAGCATCACGAGGGCTCTTAGAGTCTCCTTCCATTGGGCTGCTATGATCACAGCACAGTGTGAAGCCATCATAGGAAGCCATAATTGGAAGCCACTGTCATAGGGCCTTGTATCTTGCTGCAGAAACAGTCACTTCCAATTGGAGAGTTGCAAGTGAATTGAAAAACCACCTAATTAATCATGTTAGGAACCTCTGGGAACATATATTCTGATGAAAAAAAGGACAGATATCACTGTATGGTGAGTCACAGATTGACTCACAGCTCCTGCAATTAGTCAATGCTTGACTGGTAGAGCTGTGAGATGATTGTGAGCACAGCTAGTTGAATAAAAATAATGGAAAGCTACTGTGATCACAGCAGCCTAATGGAAAGATGTCCTTATTGCAAGAACAATGTTGCCGGACAGCCGTGAATTCAGGGGAAACAGCAATGTAATACGAGAGGGTTTTTAGCAGCTAAGAATTTTTTCCAGTCGGTTCCTAATGCAGAGGGTTGTTTGCAATTGCAGGCTGTTAATTTAGCTTGTTCTGATGGATCTGAGCCTGCAGCAGCATCAGAGGTAGGTATGCAGATCTATGTCAAATTCAGAGTTTGGTTTATCACTGTGTTTCATCAAAGCTTCACAAATTTTGCTCAAACCTCAGCACACACAAAAAATCTCAATCAATTCTTTTGTGTGAACAGCTAACTGGTTGCTGACAAATGTATGTATATGGATTTCACCACAGATACGGTCACAGGGTCGCCAAGCAGTGCTGGCAGAGATTGAAGAAGTTTTGACAGCGGTTTGTGAGACACACAAGCTTCCCCTTGCCCAAACGTGGGTACCAGCAAACCAATATGGCGGCAGTGCTAATGTTGTAGTACAGCACAATGGCAGCAAGAGAGTCCGCTTTGAAATTGATGAGAGCTGCAAAAATTGCTGCCACATGAACACTTCTATGAGCATTAGCAACAGCATGAGTCTGTTCACAGGAGATGGTCCGTGCTATGTGAGTGATGGGCGCATGTGGGGTTTCCGTCGTGCCTGCTTGGAGCATACAATTGAGAAGGGACAGGGTGTTCCAGGCAAAGCATTTTCTTCCAACAGACCATTCTTTGATAAAGATGTGAAGAGTTACAGTAAACTGGAGTACCCCATTGGCCATTATGCAAAATGGTTTGGTCTGTCTGCAGCTGTTGCAATTAGGCTGCGAAGCATTCATACAGGCAGTGATGATTTCATTCTCGAGTTTTTTCTGCCACCAAGCTGTGTTGAGAGTGAAGAGCAGCAACTGATGCTAAACACGCTCTCTATCACAATGCAGCGTGTCTGTAGAAGCTTGCGTACTGTTACTGACAAGGAGCTGGAAGAAGAGAAAGAAGCTGCTGCCCAGCTTGCAGTGGATGCTGAAGCTGAGTGCAAGGCACTAAAGCTCTGTGAGGCTAAGGAAGAACAGGATATTGATCTTTCACCTGGATGTGGGTTTGGTCCTCCTACTCCAGTTATGACACATGAGGTGAAGTCTCGCTTCTTGTCAGATCAGCAACAGCATCAACAACAATGTTGTCTCCAGCCTTCCCAACATCCTCTTCAGTATCAGCAGCAATCAGATGAAGCCAATGATTCTTCACAACATCGAGAGCCTTCACAACTGCAGCAAGGTCAACTGTCTTACCAGTCTGACCGATTGTCATTGGATGTGGGGGCTGAAGTCACAAATATGGGCAGAGAGTCTGCATCTTCCTGTTCAGGACAAGATGTTGCAATTCATAGGCGAAGGCTTGATAGGAGGCGTGGGATGACTGAGAAGACCATTGGTCTCGGTGTGCTTCAGCAATATTTTGCAGGCAGTCTCAAGGATGCAGCCAAAAGCATTGGAGGTTTGTCTAAATCCATTTGCAAACTGCTGATCCCTGGGAGTTTACTGCTTTGGCTGGAGATAGATCAAGTATTGTAATCCTTCCACCAGATGCTAGCATATACATTCTTTGTGTGGTGGTGTATTCAATTTCCTATGTATGTTGTCAAAGTGCTCAAACGGTGTCTGTACTGATGGCTGTTGCAGTGTGCCCAACAACACTCAAGAGAATCTGCCGACAGCATGGAATTACAAGGTGGCCATCTAGGAAAATCAACAAAGTGAGCCGATCCCTGAAGAAGTTGCAAGTTGTCATAGATTCTGTGCAGGGTGCTGATGGGGCTCTGTGCATAAACACCCTAACAGGCAATATTGCATCAGTTGCTGCAGCAGCAGCAACAGGGATCCAAATTGGGAAGGACTGTCCTCCTGTGCAAGGAAGTTGGTCTTGTGCTACTTGTCCCTCCATTGATCATGACTGTAAAGAACATTTGGTGACCAGCAACAGGCCTGCAGACTTCTTGACAGTTCCCAAAGAGAAAGACAGCAAGAAGCCCACTGTGAGGAATGTGGAAGATGATGCACTCGGAGAACATGTAGATGAAGGAAACCTAATGGCATCAGCTGATGATGCTGCTCATGGGCTTCAAGAGAGGGGAGTAGACAGGAACTCTGATCCAAACTCAGGAGGGAGCCTGAGCTCAGGTTGCATTGGTGCTGCTCAAGGTGGGCCCAGTTTGACCCCCTTGTCACCAGGAAATGATGAGGAGAATGTGATTGGAACATTAAGCCATCGTCCTCAAAGTCAGCCCCCTCCTTTAACCAGAAAATGTGGAAAAAACTGTTGTAAGTTGGCAGTGTGCAAGCCTCCAGAATTAATGTTGCCAAGATCATTCAGGGATGGCTGGGGTGGAAATGGATCCTCTAATCTCAAGAGACAAGCCAACTCTGAGGCTGGAGTTGAATCCCAAGTGGATAGTGGTTCATTTGCTTTAGGAGCACTGACTGGTGACCCACTCCCTTGTGACAGAGAAGAAGGACAAGTATCCTCTAGCAACTACATATTTGGTGAAGGTGGTCATGATGAAGAAAAAGAGATGACACTCCATCCACACTTACGTGCTCTTGACTCTCCACAATATGCTTCGTCTCAAACACATGGGATCAGTGACTGCAGCTCACCATCATCAGGTGTTGTAGGCATTTCTCAGAAAAGGATTTGGCGACTGATCCGTGACACAACATCAGCAATCACTGTGAAGGCAACAGCAGGAACAGACACAGTTCGTTTCAAGTTTCCTTCTGGTGCAGGATACTTGGAATTGAGAGAAGAGGTTAGATGCCGGCTGAAAGTGGAAGGTCATTCCTTTGATCTAAAGTACCTTGATGACGATGAAGAGTGGATGTTACTAGCATGTGAGGCTGATCTACAGGAATGCCTGGAAGTGACTCAAGCATCTCAGAGACATGCCATCAAACTTATGGTCCGTTGCAGTACCAGTGCGAGAAGCTGTCTTGTGGATGAGAAACCCACAAAGATATCATCATCCTAGCAGGTCAGCTTCTGATTGTACCTCTTCTTTGCAAGTTGTAGCAGCATTATATGGTCTATGATTTTTACTTTGGAGGAAATAAAAAATGTTCTCTGCTTAGCAATCGTGCAGAAACAAAGCATGATGATGATGCAGAGGGGCCATTCTTTCCTCACTTGCCAAAGGCATTTTCCAGGGTGGGGTTCTGGCAACCTAGTTAAGTCCAGTTGCGAAGACCAACACCTTCCTTTTGTAACTTTACAAAAAGTAAACAACAATAGTCACATCAGCCATTGAGTAAAGCAGTCTCTGAGTTTCAACAAAGAAATGTCGCAACATAACCGATCCATCCTCATAGAGAATCTTCATCACTCCAATTGGCTGTCAGGTCGCAAGTTACAAACCCATAACCTTCAACGTCCATGTCATTAGCGACCTACTAGTTAGCACAACGTACCACCACCCTGGGCTCTCATTGACCCAATGATTCCATATGTATAATAACCCTCCGCTGCTTGGATCAAGATTTCATAACTGGTCTCTGTGTGGATGGAAAGAGGTCATCTCAATTCTCATCGAAGGATGGGTATGTTGTAACATTCCTGCAAGGATCAACCCTGTGCACTTATTGTTGAATTAATAAGTGTGATGTTAGTGGTCGTTTTATGAGAATCTGGTTTTGAATCGGGTTTTGAAGGGGCTCTTTTGCTTTCTTTTCACTAGCTTGCAATCTGCTATGGAAAAACTGCACAATTGGTTTTGATAGCATTAAACCATGGAAGGAGGTTGAGCATCAGGTGGGTAGATAATTTTAGTCGGTAGATTAAAAAAATTATAAAAACTTCATCCATTTCTTGCACAGGGCTCAACAATCTTCATGAAGCTTGCAAAGAGAGTAGTAGGCAGGCAAGTTTATGTTAATTGCAAGTATGGGAACCAGGGTTGTTTTTGCATGCCCCTCTCTAGTCACAATGCTGTCATCACATGGCTGGGAATTGCTCCAAACACGTGATGTGAAGACTGGTAAATCTTGCACAAATTTTCTCTTTGTCAAGTGTATATGTATTACCCTAGGTACTTACTACCTTGGCAGCTTTGATACTAATTATATTATTTTCAGAAATGTTGGAATTTGCACCCAAAGAAACTTTTTAAAATCAAATATCAAGAATTTGTGAAGGAAAATATTGAATCTTCAAAGGTATTCTAGTTGCCAAAATGATTTTTTTAATTAATTAAATTATCTGACAGACATGTGTCCAAGAAGCTGCTGCCAAGGGACTACAGTACTGTGTGACATGTAACATTGTGATTACTGTAGTTTAACAAAGTAGGTTCAGCACTTTGATGCTGAATATTTAGTGTATTTTTTTCTCCTAAGAATTCTGGTATAACTGTTTAAGAAATTATTTAAAGTGTAGTTTTTTTAATTGTTTTAAGTGCACTTTAATAATTTCTCATTAGTCCTGAATTTTTTTGTTTCTCATAATCATTGAGTGCTGAACTGAAACTTGTTAGGTTTTACGCTTGTGTAGTTGGGATACAGATTTTCACATGAGAAAATTTTCAAAGCATCAAAGCAACATAAATATTTATTCATGCAATCATAAAACCTACTTCTTGAACTAGGATGATTGCATTGTTCATTTGCAACTATCTCTATGGAAGAGATTCCCATCCTTCACCTTAAATCCTCATATGGTCAACTACAAGTCTATAAAATTGAATCAAATTACTTGATACACAATGTTCGACTACATTTGTATGAGATTTTAGCAATTTGGACAAGAGCAAATATTGCCTATTGCGAGTGGAACCACCCTTAGAAGCTTGAATGTTGCATTGCATTGCAAAGTTCAAACATATAACATTCGAGTATGACATGAGTAAAGGCTCTCTCGTTCCTATGAACTTCAGTTCATATGAATTTCTTGTAAGCTTGTCCAAGAATGTTGCACTAGAGGAAAGTTCTAAATTTCCTAAGTACTTTTTGAGTTGTAGAAAAATGGAATTTGCACATAATTTGAACAACCTCCCAAGAATGTATTATCCAAAGGAGATCTATATGCATAATATCTATAAAATTATTTCATTCTCTTTCACATATTTCTCACAACCATAATATGATGTGAACCCCAAATATTATTTTGTTTCTTTGATTTTCAATACAAGTTTGAACTTAATTCGATTTTTATTTTTATTTTGCAAATGAGTTTGTCTTTTAAGTGCCACCCACTCCAAACAATTGGTTGACTTAACTACTAATGATACAACCATGCAAATTCTCATGAAGATTGAAGGAGGCATTTGGAATTTTATAATTTCATAATTATTTATCGGTTTAAAACAATTACTTTCCTTGAAATACCTCCATGATTGGACCCCTAATGGAACCTACATGAATTACCTCCATAATGGACCCCTAATAGGACCTTGATAAATTAATTTCCAAAAAAATATCACTCTATCAATAATTTTTGCTCCATTGGTCCAAAGACGGTGTGCAATTTGCGTCACCAAGGGGTTTCAAGCAATACGAGAAGTGAAGCAAGAGCCCCTTAGTTTGGGAGGATTATGGTGTGGTCACATCCAAACAAACAAGAACCTATGTACATATATAAATGATGGCAATTGTTGATTGGGCCCATTCATGATCGGGGTTACAAAATGAATGTCTAATATCTTTAAGCATTCCAAAGCACAATTTTAAGTTTTTCTTCAACTCACATCATTATAATTGTAGTAAATTGTATGCCAATAGATAAAATGATGTTATGTGATTTTTCAAAAACAGTTTTAATAATTTGGATGTTATATAAATGTCCTTTTGATTTTTTTACAGTAACTACATCGTGTGTATTTATTACATTTTTTAAAATAAAAAATTCATTAAATAATGTAATCGACATCAAATTTTTTAATTGATAAATAATGTTTACATTTACATTTGGCAATGTTCATTAAAAATATTTGCTTATATTATAAACCATATGAGAATTTTGAAAATAACATACATTAAAAGAAAAACATTTATTTTCGATTGGTTTTTATAATTAAATTGTAATCGTAAGCAACATTTGCAACTAAAATCCCCTAAGTCACCTTGGACAAATCGCATGTGATATTAGTTGCAAACGACAAAAGGTACTAGATGAACAAAAAAAATAACAAATACAAGTTCATCCTTTGATTCCATTGTATATGTTTTTTCACATGTGACTAAAATGCAACTATTTTGGTCACTATTGAAAGCAAATGATGTGTTGCCACATGTCTCAATATTTAATTATTTAATTAATTAATTATTTATTATTATTATTATTATTTAGAAATAATCTGGGACGTTTAATTCACATGCATGAATGATTTATATTATGACATGTGGCATTTAAAAATGAATTTAATATAAAATTCTAATATTAGGTTGGTAGGTACTTAGGTAATTAGGTACACAAGTAAGTGCTTACAAACTTAAGCTAAATACTTATCTACTTACTTAGGTAAAAAGGTGGGTAAGTAAGTCTTACCTTCCTAGGTTAAATACATAGGTAAATATTTTGGTAGGTAAGTCAAACTAAGCACCTACTTAAGTAGGTAGATAAGTAAATTGGGGAGGTAGGTAGTTTAAAATTATGCATAATTTTTCTTTTTGTTTTGGATTAAGCCTTTGAAATGGTTCATCCCATGTGCACACATTTTTTAATGTGAAATTAAATGACCACACCCTTTGTTTATATAGTGTTCAAACTAAGAATGGATAACAAACAATATTTGATAAGTTTTAAAATTGCAACTTCTTCGCAAACTAAGTTGAAACTTAAAAACTTTCCTCATGCGTTTTTTCTAGTTTTTAAATTTTTAAACATTCAAGTAAATGGTTCATTAAATAATTAAATAATCATTTAATTAATACTGATTAAATTTAACATACATTTAAAATATAAATTATACACTACAAATATTAGTATTCATTATCAACTATTTAAATAACTAATAACTTCCTAATATTTAACTAACTAGTTATCTAGTTATTCACAACTTGTCAATACATAACTCATAGATCAATAAATAATTTAAATATTTAAAAATATTTCCTTACTTTTAAAAATCCGGTCGAATTATAAATAATATAATTAATGTAAAATTAACTTAAGTATTATACTTAAACATAAGTATTAAAAATATTTATTTTCAAATTAAAAATAATGAACTAATAATTTTTATTTAAAAATAAATCCCTACACAAATTATTTATTTAAAAAGTAACATTAAAATAATTACTGTAATTACTATATAATTACATTTATCATTTATCATTTATCATTTTAATTAATGTGAAATTTTATTTTTTTTAATATTAATTATTCATTTTACATAAGGAATAATATTTAATAAGTAAATTAATTTATTATAAATATTTTAAATTTGCAGTAAAATTATTTTAAAATTTTATGACATAATAACAGTTATATATTTTAAGTATATAATTAGATATTCTAGTATATGGGAATGTAATTTTTACAATTATAAAAATTAAATTAATTCATTTAATTTAAAATGGAAATATTTTAATTTTTTAAATGTTAAAAATTTTAATTATGAATAATTAAGCTGAATTATAAATTATGTGTATATTATAATTAATGTATAAATAGTAATTATTATGATTTTATAATAATTATATATTTATTACAGTAATTTTATTGTTATTAAAATATATTTTATTTATTATAATACTCTATTTTGGAATATGTTTACTTTATTTGAAATTATAAATAATTTAATGTAATGGAATCAATACAATTACAATAATCATCTCAATGACTTTAATTACAATAAAAATACTATCAATATTAAGTTTAATCATAAATCAAATTATTATTATAATTGATGTATATAGACATATGTTGATTGTGATTAAACAGCACTTCGCTTACAACCAATGGGACTTTAAATGGTTACTCTTGGATGTTAAATCCAACACATATATAGATGTAAACCAATTTAATTACAAATTAATCAAAAGCTAATTGTAGGTGACTCATTCAATGTGAACATGATGTCACACTAGTCGTAAAGGGCAAAAATTTTATAGTCGCAATTAAGTGTAAATGTGTTGGTCACATATTGGCCTTTTTCTTCTAGTGATAATTCATTATGTAAGGTTACAATGAAATGGACTTTCTTTTTGGCCATTTGGTTGATTTCTTTTTTAATTCATTGGGCTTGAAATTGGTATCCAAAATGTGGGTTACATGTCAAAAAAATCATGCAAAAGAAATCAATTTGCTTAGTTAAACATTTTTTTCATTTTTTAAAATTGAATTAAAAATTATGAAAAATGATGTATCCATGTGAAAATCATCACTGCCACATGAATTATCTCAATTTAGATATTCAAACTTTCTCATTTAAGTTTGTCCCATATATGTGATCTATGTAAAAACTATTTTAAAAAATGATGGTGTCCTTTTCCTTTTTTTTGAAACCCCAACCAGGAATGAGCTTAATTTTGTGTTCAATTCATTCTCAAAGTTAAAACAATATTGCAAAAATAATCCATGGAAGTGAGGCACAAAACACAATTGATTTGCACACAAGGGATTGAAATATGTTTTAAACTTTCAAAAAACTTTGGCCCTCCACTTGGGAATCAATCCCTTGTTATCTTGATATATTCAATGGTTCATTTGTATTTATGAAATCACAAAAATCTCGACATAATTCCATGCAAGGTCATGGATTTTGTTAACCTATGCTTCTAAAATGACTATCAAAACCCTTTTGTCATTTAAAAACCCCTTTTTTTCAAGTTAGAGACAAAATTTCAAATTATGTGCATTTAATCTTATACCTATCAACATTTTCTAAAAATTTATTTGAAGGGATGGAGCATTTGTCAAATGTATGATTTTCAGTAGAAGGGAAGAATTGTGACATTTGATTTGCAATGGGTAAAGCCCATGCATGGGGGGCATTCCCAAAATCATGTTCAATGACAACTTCCACAAAAACAACCATTGTCCACACCTTCTACCATGCAAATGTTGGGATCAAGAATACCAACAAGGGGTCATCCCAACTGTTGTTTTCCTCACTACCTTACCCTAAGATCAGTTTTGTCATTAAATAATCTTCAAAATAGGGAAATGAAATTTTGTGAGAATATGAAGTTGACATGTTGAAAATCATCATAATTATCAAAGGCTATACTCATAATAATTTCATTACTCATATCACAATATTATAATAGATGTTGGAAGAAATAATAATTTCAAATTAAAAAAATGAATTTATTTTTTGAAAAAAAAAATTTGTTTTGTTAATGTGGAAACTGACCCTAGGCTATGATACTCCATTGATGCCCTTGGTGGTCTTGCACATCTTTCTCCCAATAAAGGTGGATGGATTTGTAGGAATGCCAAGGTAGTGTTGACACAAAATGTGGAAAGGCAAGATTACTACCTATTATTATTCAATTTAGGAGTTTGTTGATTTGAATAGGTTGTTCCGCCCCACCCCCCCTACCCCACCTTTTTTTTTAGCAAAATTGGGAATAAAAGTTTTTAACCTAGAAGAATTCATCATAATCCAAAACCTTGAACCTAATTTCCCATAACAAACTCGAAACTTGTTCTTTCCAATAGTGTCTTTTCAATACATGAAGGCAATTATGCATGTTGTCTTATTATAACTTCTACCACTCATTTGTCAAAATACATAATATTGCCTTTGTCTTCACCGATGAAACTATGAATGATCAATGGAAGCATGATAAAACAGACCCAAAAAAAAAAATTGTTCATTTTATCATGTAACGTGCATTTGAAAATAATATAGTAGCATTAAAATGGGAAAAAGTAAAATAGAAAACCTTTCATGCCCTCTATTACACTTATAAAAATCTACTTCCAAGAACAAAGAACAAATAAGTTCTAAAATAAACTAAAAAATTCTAAAAAATCAATGGTAAATTTACACTCAAAGAGCTTTCAACACAAAATACTCAATGAAATGTACATGAAAAATATTTGAAACAAAAGTTCACACTAGACAAAAATTAAATTTCACATCTACTTGTATAATTTTTAAAATTCTTCAAAAGATATTGAAATATGTAAGATTTGAAAATTAATACACAATAATAAATTAAAAAATTATCTTCATGTGTAATAATTTCATGATGGGATTTATAGATATGTTTTACTTAATTTTCAAATCTAGAAAGCCACTTGCTAAAAAAATTATTCATTTTATTGTGCTTTCACCCTTCTAGCGATGATAACCTAATACCAAGACAATTTAATTCAACTTTTCTTTGGTCAACTCAATTTGACATTTGTTTCAAATGGGTTTAAATGTTACCAATGAAATGTTATTGAAAATGTTGGTGTCCAAGTGAATATTTTTAAGCATGGAAATTATAAGGCTTTACAAAATATTTGGTAGACAATTTCAATTTTCAATTTTTTTTGTTTGGGCTTTGTTAAGGTGTTTTCCATTATTAAAAGGTTCTACAAATGGACATGGTGGTGTTGTTTTTCAAGAATTTGGGCAAGGGATTAAGACTAGACTGCAAAATCTATATTATTGTGTATTTTTTCATGTTAGGTGTCTTGAGGTTTAGTGGAAGTCAAACATTGGGTAAAAGAATGGATGAAGTTTTCAAATATCACTTATGTGATGAATTCACAACCTTCATATACAAAGTTTGAACAAGTATCTCAAATTGACCCCATATTCAAATCATGTTTTGCTATTTTTTTGTTGACACAGCTTCATGTGAGGAAAGTCACCCAAGTTAAGACAAAAACATAGGCAATGGGAAGAAAATAAGTTAACCATATCCAATTAATAGGTCAAAGTTGGTCAAGGGTGGTATATTAGCTTTTCCACATATAATGGCTCATCCATAATGGTCCACCCATCATTCATCTCAAAGACATTTCTAGCCCCCTCCCCCCCACATGACCAAGTGAAAAATTAAATAAAAAAAAACAAGGAAGTTTTATTTACAATCCACCTATTCCCCCATTTTATGCCACAAGTAAAACAAAAAAAATTGAACCCTTAAGGTGTGTCCTCATAGTTCCATATTAAATGAAAAGCTACATCAAAAGATTTAGAGTGATTTTTTCAAATTAGTTGAAGTAACTACAACTTATTTAATTGGTGCACCTTGCATCATGCGTTTGAAAGAGTTGTTCAGAATTCATATATTCTACTTTACAAGCAACATGGAAACTAAAATATTCCAAAACATGTTATGACTTGATCATGCATTGCAATGATTAACAAATACAATTAATTAGAACATTGCAAATTTCGAAAGAAGTTTGTGATAACTTGAACACCACATATGAACAATTTACCATATGGTAGCACAAACATTAATTCATCAAGGATAATGTCAATTACCCTCTCCATGATATTTCCATCTATATGTGATTTTTTCGAAGAATGGGAACACATTTTAAATGAGATAACCCTTGTTGGTCTTACTTTTTATTGAATCCCAAAATTGTATGTTTTTGTTATAGTATTCATGGCACCCATTCATCATAACATAAGGAACACCATCAAACCAAACACTAACAAAGCTTGACTAACAAAATACTACAAGAGACTAGCATGCATCAATTTGATCAACCTACTTCATCTATAAGTAAATCATCCTCTCTCTTCACAAATAATCAAAATAAAATTTCTAGGAAAAAAAAATCAAAAGATTTTTGAAATTTTCATCCTTATTCTTACCAATTTTGCAAATTCTACAAGTTTTTCAAAATCACATCCAAACAATAGAAATAAAACTTTTCATTATGATCCTCACAAAAGAGGTCATATTGCCCCAAATGATATAACATGGGCAAGATATTTAGTTCTAATAAGTTGTTTTAGGGGATATTAACCATGTTGAAAAGGGCTGGGTAGTTTATATGGTTTTCATGCCTACTTTTTGAGTTGAAAAGGATTGGGAAAGGAGGTTTTTGAAAGAAAGGAACATAAGGCATTCAAAATTTGGCAAGATTTGAATAGTTGTGTTTAACATCATTATAACATAGTCTAACATGCACATCCAATGAACTACCTTCACATGCACACACAATGAATATTAATAAATCAACTCTACCAAACTTATCCTCAGACAAGCACATATAATTAAATCTTCACATTATTATGTCATAAGAAAATTAGAATTAAGGTGTGAAAAAATCACATGTTGTAATGTATTATTCGTAAATTAGTTTTTCAACATGATGTTCATAATGTGATTCCTCGCACATGTACAACTTGATCAACTTGAAAGTTTTAAAAATAAAATAAAATAATGTTGTGACCATAAGTATGTCTATCCTTGGGTGGACCACTAAAAACCAACTCAAGGAATGGAAAAAGTAATAAAACTAGCCATATTCCTAGCCATATACCTAGCCTATTTTCTTTTAAACATATTTTTTTAAAAAATTATTATTAAATGCATGTCAAAATAGATGGCCTTCAATGTTCATTGGAATTTTTAAAATGGGAATTATTACCAAAAAAATTCCTAATTGCAATGGCCTTTTTTAGACCCACATTTCTAAGCTTTGAAAATTCATTAAAAATTACATTTAATTTATTTATTAATTAAAATATAACACCTTCTAAGGTACATTGAAAATTGTATCCTCTAAAAACAAAAAGTAAAAGCATGTTTCAAACTTCTATTCTTGACCAAAAAAAAAGCTCAAAGAATGTAAAAATTATTACATTCCTAAAACTTTTTCTAAATGCAATGATTAGGAACATCAAAATAAAAATTCAATATTTATATCATTAAAGTTTCAAAGTCTATACAACCTAGTTAATTGTATTCATTAAAAACTTGTATTGAAAGCCTCATTTAAGTGTTCTCTATATTTTATAAACTTTGATGGGTTCAAAAAATGAAGATGTGACATTTTTAGTTGGTCCACCCAAGGATATTTATGACCTTATGCATGTAGTGACCTCATATCAATTTTGAACAAGATTAAATCACATTTAATAACCTATTCCCAAATAATGTAATATATTTTGAAATTAGTTTTGCAACTTGAACTTAAAAGTGATTTCTCATATGTACATATAGTTGGAAATATTTCAAAATTAAAACCAATGTTGAAAAATAGGATTGTGCATGTAATGATGAAGTTTGAACAAAATTAGAATTGACAAATGAAAAAATTTAATTTCATGATGTGTTTCAAAATATCGTAACATGAACTTGTGTAATATTGAAAAGTAATATGAACCACCTTAAGTTTTGGCACATATGGTGGATTCCAAAAAATTGCATATTAATATGTATAATTTGAATCATCAAGTCCACATGCCAAGGGATGAAAACATCCTTGGGTAGTAACACTAGTCCATCACATTTGCAATTAGTTTGTCCCATCAAACTTCATGACAATGAAAGACACATTTAAGAAAGGGTTTTGCTAGATTTTTTTAGGAGTACAATCCCCATGTCTTATAGTATTTGAAATTTTAATTACATCAACAAAAAATCAAATTTTGGCATGGACAATGAATGCATAAGGAAAATATTCCAAGTATGTAACATGAGTGGTTCCTTTGGTTAGGAACAAAAAAATTTATCCATTTATTCTTGACCTTTGATTTCTAGGAATACCTAAAATGCCTTTTTATTTATTTATTTAAATAGTTATTTGATTGGGACGTTTATTATTTAATTGTCAACTTTTAAAGGTTGGAAAAAAAAAACCCTAAAAGGCATTGATGTCATGAACAAAAATAATAACTATTTTCACCTTTTATTGTCTCAATGACCAATTAAGGGCACTTTCCTTTGCATGAAATTAAATAAATAAGAGAAAAATGTTGTGTAGGTGCAACCACACTTAAAATCAAATTCCTTTAAATGCCAATACATTGTATAGGTGTTCATATGTTTATGATTTTTCATAACCATGTGTGTAGGGGGAGACATGGCCCACATGGTGCAAGTTAATGGAAAAACATTAAATAAAAAACATTAAATAATTTTGTGGAATTTAATTGGGTCCAAACTTTTCTTTTATTTTGGCAAAGTGATTCCTAATGTTACCACCCAAAGATGCTTTCACCTCAAGGTGTCATTGGAAGAATTTTGTTCACCTTACTTTAATGTTATAAAATTTTATAGTTTGAAAATCAACATTTAAATTATCTAAATCAATGAATAATTTAGCATACTTATCAATATTTTGGTGTTCACCATCTTTCCAAAACCCTTTTTTTATATCAATGTCATCAATGCATAATCCATGCTAAAATACTTGCTAAAATGTGTGTTACATGAAAGCACTTTGAGTCCATAATCATATATTAAAAATTGTTATTGAGTTTGTTACATCATTTGAAATGTTCATATTATATTAAATGACAATACTGTATCATGAATTTTCCAAAACAAATTGTTAAAGTATAGTAGATTAGTTTTATGAATCCTTTACAAATATTTCAATCCATATTCCAATTTGTATTACACCAAGCAAATACCTTTACCTTTATAAAAATTACCAATGTGACACAAAAAAATTTATCTAGCATGCGGTCACTTACCCACCAATTCATTTTCTTTTTACAAAATTGTTAAAATCTAGTCACATTTGAATGCCTTGTGTTCCTTGCCCTCAAGTAATCCCTTTCCCAGTCCCTTTCAACTCAAAAGATAGGGACGAAAACCACACAAACTACCCACCACTTTCTAACATGGCTAATTGCCTTTAAAACATGTTCCTATGACCTAAAAAGGAAGGGACTTGAAACCTAACAAAATGAATAAAAAATCATGTAGACAACATTATCACATTAAATAAAGACTTAGTGTCTTTATTTTGTTGAGTTTAATACATTGTCTAGTTACAAAAAAACTTAATTACACCACTATCTATCAACAACCTGTATTTCAAGGCTACAATAATAGGAATGTCAAAATGTCAAATAACATGTAAACAACTATGCACACAATAAACTTTCCACGTTGAGATGAATGAGATGTTCTATTGTCCACCTCTTTATTTTTCTTATTCAAATAACATCTCACTTTTGCCAAACCCCTTTCAAGTTCATTTCACAAAACATAAGTTTTTGCCCATATTCTCTTTCTAAATGTTCTTCTTTTAATCCCAAACCCCAAATTTGTCTATTTTATTACAATTATGCACTAGATTCTCATGTACCTTTTTCACACACAATATCCCAAACAACCCCATGCCTTGACAAAACAAATTTAATCCTTAAACTCACAAACACATAAATAAGCACACACCAACATAATGGCAACTACCCCAAACCCCACAACACACTTATGTTTTCTTGACAATAATTGGGACCTCACAGATCATGAACCTAGATTCTCCATCCTTCATGCCACCATTAAGGAAAACAACTTATAATCATCTACATTTGTTCCTATCCTAATCAAACATCTTGCGTAGTAAAAAAAAAAGATACCAAACCATGAGCTTCAAATGATATGCATAAATGAAAAGATCAAAACGTTCATTTCTAGACACATTCACACACAAATATGTTCAATTATATCCCTAGTCGCCTCTTCCTTCATGCCATTTATCTTGTCTCCCTTAACTTTATTTGCATTGCCATCTTCTCGATGCCAATGTCATTGCCAAATTTTTAGTCACACACCACCAACCATTAAGAGAAACCACAATTATGCTTGCAACATCATTAAAGCACTTCACACAATACAGAACCACCATCGTCAATGTCCTTTATGAATGCAAAGGCCAACTCCAAAAGTCACCATCACTAATAAACTTCGTCAAAAGCTCAAAACCCTAAAGTGTCTAGCAACCACTAGACTTTTTTGAGTCCACAATCCAACATTCACAACCTTGATCAAGAGTTTCCTCATAAACTAGGCGCTACTCCATGGTAGCCATACTCCAAGTCCTATGATACGAAAATAATCATATAATGTTTTTAAATCAATACTCTAGTTAATTGATCCCTGAGTTTAGCCCCCTTTTTTGACCCTACAAATTTTGAAAGAGTGAAACATTTGACAACAACCACCATTGAAAGTGTGCATACCTTGAAATATTAAAAGTGCAAGGAACACACTATGCTTGTTTTCTATCTCTCATGGCACATGCTTCCTCCCATGATGTTTGGGATGGACTCCTCCTTTGACCTTCCCATGGCGCATGCTTCCTCACATGGTGCTTGGGATGAACTCCTCCTTCGACCTCCGCATTGTGCCTCAAGCAATCATTTCTTGGAATGTTCCCACAAGTGATTGAGGAGAAGAAACCTTTGCACACTACTTTTTTCGAGCTACCGTAATACCTAGGCCGGTTAGGCACTAATTAATTGTTTTTAGATTCACCAAAAATTCTGAAAAATACCTTTACCTACTATGCCAAAAATCTGAAAGAAACTCTCAAAACACACTATGTTCATTATTTAGTATAGTGTCAAAATTGTGAATTATTATTATTATTATTTTCTACTGCTGAAAGTAAATGAAAAATAAATAAAATTATTAGGCACCTTCCTACCAAACCAACCCACATGGCATGTTATATACAAAGCTCATGTCATGTACTACATGTTATAGGGTAAATGTTACATTCTAAGTTGTGAATGAGCCCAAGCAAAAAGGGCAAAAAGAAGCTTTTTACACTTGTGTACTAGCCTAGCCATATTAAAGACCCCTTGAGCTGTTTGATATTTGGTGTTTTAGAGTACTACTCTCAATTATATAATTTTTTGCTTAGTTCAACAAGGTCTCTAGACATGGTGGACCCACTATAAATTTCATGTGAACTCTAAAGTTAAGGCCACCTTATATTGACTACATTATTGGGTGTTATTGGTATTATTGGTGACCTTCTAAGATCCATACCAAGGCTGCAAAGACACCAAACAATTATGGTGAGAGACAGACCATTCTCTGTTTAAATGGGACTGTTCAACACCATCATTGTAAGTTAGAACTAATGGGTACAGGTTTTTATTTTTATTTTATTTTTCAATTTTGTGATGTTGAAAATTTGGCAAATCTTTTTTATTCACAAAAAAAAATTAGAAATTTTTTAGTTACATTAAAAAGAAAAACCAAAATTTCCCAATTTGCTTTTTCGGGGAAATTTTTTTTTCAAAGAAAAAACAATGGATGGTTATAGGGTGAAATTCCCATTTTGTTCAGTAAACTAGCCACATGCAATAACCCTCATTAGTTGTCTTTGCCAATGAGGAAAATGAAACCCAAAACTTCTTCACTTTCCAGGAAAGGAGAAAGCATGAATGATAGAAAGCTATACACACACACACACACACACACATTCCAGGCCTGCCTTACTAGCCATGTGAACCCAATGGATCTCTGAGCAAACAAGAAGAGATCAAACCTAATGCCAACCTCCTGCCAGGGGATTTGAAATGGTGCTCAAACAGCACATGTGTTGCACAGGAGCTCTGCAAAGTGCACTCATGAAAATCCCCTCAACAATGATGCCTACATTTTTCCAATTGCTAGTGTTTCTACAATTGTTGGCATAGTAGTATCAACCCCCCTGCAAAAGCCAGGCTTGATTGACAGGATGCAATCAAACCCACTACAACAATTTATCATCACTTTACAAAAAAATTGTATAAACTTACATATATACATATATATATATTGTGTGCGTGTGTGGACCCAAGCTGCATCCCAGTAAGTACGTACTTCCAATTGTCATTTGTTCATGGCATTTGGCAATGCAAAGTGTTTTGGGAGGTCATCACATTGCTCCACCCTCCATGCTCAATATGTGGCCCTGCAAACAGTATTTCTCACATCCAAGATTAGTTATTTACTTTTTTTTCCAACCTCGCACATCAAAATAAAACTAGGAACTGCAAAAGGTTAGAGACTACAAATAGCAACCCACCTCAACCAAACAAACCCATCTCGCCTATCAGCAGCTGAGCTGAGCTGAGTTGATTTGATGTTAGTCTGTGCTGTGCCTTTTGCCAGCCTCCTCGGAATCCTTTGAAAAAAAAATGTTGGGTCAAAACCATTTTGCTGAGCCAAACCGACATTTTTTGACTTTTCTTCATCCAATATGTACTTTACAATGCACCAGTGGAGTTGCTCTTACACAATGGGGCTCTTAAAGGTTGTTTTTACTACCTAGTTACTAACAACCACCCACTAGAAGGTTTGTCAGAGTGAACCCCTTGCGGGGAGACTAGAAGGTTTGTCAGGAGGTAGATATTAAAGGAAGCAATCGAGCTAATTACCATGGTTTGTTAGGGAACTGAAACCCAATTAAAAACCGTTTGTTTCCTCACCACTTACCATCCATCCTTCCGGGTACTGTTTTTGGGTGCTACATCACTCTGGCCACCCATGCAATTTAACCGGCTTCTTTGGTTAAGTTCTAACAAGTTTTTTAATTATAAAACTGGGGGGGGGTTCAAACTTCAAGGTTCTGTAAAGAGCTCACTGAACTTGACTTTTTGTTGCAGGAGAGATGTTATTGTTTTGTTTGTTAGAACGGTGCACAAGTTACGATGATTCATCGTCAGCGTAGGCAGCAGCACATAAGCCAAATCAGGTTTTGAACTTTGAATATGTGTTGCTGGTTTCACTGTAGAAATCTACTACATTACATACTGTAACTGACAAGTAAATTTTTGGTGGGTTTGATATTTCACTATTACAAAATGTGGGTGCAATTCATTAGTTCTTGTTCACTAGATCAGTGAATTCACTCAAAATTCAATGAAATCACTTTATGTTAACGTATAAGGACATTTTTTGTTATAGTGCTTAGATTCTCATGTTTTGTTTCAATAGATACAGTGCCAAACAATTAATTAATTTGTGACATATATATGTGTGTGTGTGTGAGAGAGAGAGAGAGAGTGATGACAGATATAGAATCAAATTTCTGGTGGGTTCATGCAAACATATTGAATGATATTTATTTCATCATGAGAATCATATTAACAAAATGCAACATTGTGCAACAGCACAAAAATATTCAGTGCATGAGATACACATGTTTGTCCACAGTACACACCTCCATGCAAATTGTGTGTTATCAATGCAAGTCATGTGATAGCAAATCTTGTCTACTGCTTCTTCTTCGGAGATGATGTTTCCAAGCCTGATTGCAAAAAAAAATCCCCTATATATAAGGTTTATGCAATCTACACACCGTTATTATTATACATGAGGAAAATCTGCAGATCTTGTTCCAAGCCACTAGAACTAAAAAAGGTCGTGTGTCTTGTCATGGATTTTGGACAACTGAACAAGTTGTCTACTGCAGGAAACACCGTGTCCTACAGCAAATCAAATCCAACCTGAATGGGTTAATTAGCCTAATCTCAAGGTAACAAGGGGTGTGTGTGTGTATCGCATTGTGGCCTTGCCATTTACATTTTACAAGTATCTTAAGGTAGAAGAAGAATTTATGGAAAACTCAAAATATTTCACCATGCAAAAATATAATCTTCAAAACAATCCTCTGAAAGAAACCAAAATCCTTCAAGATATTATAACTTTATAACTGATCTCGAGTTTCAACACAAGCCAAAAATATCATGGTTTAGGGTTTAGCCAAAAATAGACCTATTATTATTACCTAGGGGGGCCAAAATCCCTTAAGCTACTATACTTGACAATGAATCTAAACACAACAATATCCTTGCCTACCAAGGCAAGGCTGAAAAATCCTATTAATCACAATATGTATGATGGCTTGGGATGGGGGAAAAAAATTAACACTCTATGTTGGACATGAAAAATTGAAACAGTTTAAAGCAAGAGACCATTTAAATGTCACCACTTGGGTCTATCAATATGGTTGGCCAATGAAAAGGGGTCATTTTCTTTTACCAACCCATTGTGTGTATCATCATTTCCTCTACAAATTACACATCCAAACTAAGTTTCACACCATGTAAAGGCTACAACTTCATCCCAACATATTGTGTAAAGGTAGGTCACTTCACTTCACTTCCCTCAATTTCACACATGAGTTTGGAAGCTATAATAATACTGCCAATATATATATAAAGTTGTGCATGGTGGTGGGGCTCTTGGATCTTGCAGTGAATCCAATATGCTCCTGAAGTCAAGTATGCTCCTGTTTCCTATTTCTTCATGAACCTCATTCCAGTTTTCATCTAGTGCTGCTAATCTCAAGTTTCAACACAAGCCAAAAATATTCATCTTTCAAGATCAGGCTTTTGTCCCATTGGGACAGGCTGTTCCATAGAGATGCTCTTGTAGTATAATCTCAAATGAAGTATAACATTTTTTTATATGTCAATTTGGGTCAATAAATTCAGTCTGGGTTTAAATAAGTATTATAAAAACATCTAGTGTGTGCTTGTGAAAGACAAATGCATTGTAAAACGGTTACTCTTGATTTGTTGATTATAACAATGGGTCTCCTAAATGCTTAAATTTAAATTGTTTTTTGTGCCTTATATTTTGTCCTATTTTTTTTTTCAAAATGTTTGTAAGGTGAAAGCATCAAAAGTAAACATATATTTTTCATATTAAATTTTGCATGAAATATGCACCAAGATTGTGCAAAAAGCTCTCCCTAATGATGTGTACCAAATATGGTCAAGATATTGTGAACCTAAAGAAAAACACCTTTAAATGAAATTACTTGCTACAGAATTGGTTACTGATAATGGTTAAAGTTCACGGGTACAGACTTCAAACAATCTTTCCATTTTTGAAAGCGAATTTTCTTCCTGTTTATATAAGTGTGAGAACAATTTGAATATGAAACATTAAATGACTTTAGTGTAAAGGTGTGATTCGATTGTTGTGCGATAGAAACAATCTCAAAATATATTGACAAACAATTGTCAAATGTGATTAAACATTTATTATAAAATGTGAGTGCAGTTCACTAGTCCCTCCCTGTTCACTAGACCAATGAATTCGCTATAATTCTCGTTCATTACAACCAATGAATAATTCATTGAAAATCTAGTGAAATCACTTAACATATAGCAACAACACCTTTTATTATAATGATTGCTAAAGACCTGTAAATAGGTATGAATGAAATTGCTCTAATTTTGAGAAATGTGAGATGAAAACACACTACCTAGTCAAATGAAGAAGAGTAGCAACTAAGTCAATACTTGATAATCAATCATCCTGTTCCCAAGAACACTAGTGTCAGTCTGCAAAACTTCAAAGACTTATATATATATATATAGAAGTGTCTACTACCGTGGGGCAATTTGTCAAGTGATCAGAAAACTCAAGACTGCAGGCTGATGAGAGAGATTAATATCTACATGAGCAAGTCTGAGGCAACTGACACACAAAAAAAGGAGCAGAATATGCTGAGTGTTATACTCTAATTGTTTAGGAGGGTTTTTTTCTTCTCTCTCTCTCTCTCTCTCTCTCTCTCTCATGTGTCAACAAGTGACAACAGATGATCCTCTTTTTTTTACAGTTCGCTTGCTGTTTGTGTTTTTCTTCACTAGGCTAGTTGTCTAGAGAGAGAGAGAGAGAATGGGTGGGTGTTCTAATAGCTGTCATTAAGTTAACTGATTGAGTGTAGTATTATTGAGCAATCAAGCCTTCCTTCCTGACTACTTACACTTTTGTGAAGCAAATTTGAATGAATGAATGAAGTGCATAAATTATTGCCACCAAAGACAAATAAAAATAAAAAGCACACAGAACCGACCACCCATAACAACAACATAGCAAAGCAATTGGAAAAGGCTTCCCCCCTCTCCCCCTTCCTCTCCTCCCCCTCTCCCCCCCTATTGGGTTAGCTGATCATTCAAAGAAAACTATTCATCACAGCAGCTTTTAAGACTTCAAGTCTTCTTCCCCTTCCCCTTCCCCTTCCCCCCTCATTTGACTATGTCTATTAAGTTGATATATAAACCAATGGATGGTTTGAAGTCCTTATTTTCAGTTGTAATCATTTTTTATTTTGTTTTGGGTATCTAGTTGTTCCACATGGTCTTACACCAAAGGGTTTTTCATCATTGTGTGAGGTAGGTGGTGGTGAACTTGCCATCATCCCACATAAGGACTTAGCCAAAATTTAGGTTCTAGTTCAAAAAGAATTTAAGTAGATTTGTTTTTTTTTTAAAAACCTTCACTACCTTAGTACATTCCGAGACTTTGGCATGAATTTAATTAATGTTTCAATTTTTTTGAAAAAAAAACTTTAGCCCTATTGTTGAAAATTCCAAGAATTTAGATTGCAAGAATTTGGAATCGAACCCTCATCTAGTACAAATAAGCACATTAGTTATGAACATCCTGACCAAATGGACAATTTAAAAAAAAACTTTCAAGTTGAGTTAGAATTTTTTTTTTTTTTTTCAAATGTTGAAAAGTCCAAAATTAAAAACTTACATGACAAATCTTAAGTTTTAAAATAAATTCACTATTTGACACTAGTGTGCTAAACTCGCCCATGTATTATTCCATATGGTATTTAAATCTAAACAACCTTGTCCCTCTAGCCATGTGAGAGTCGGATGATTGACAAGCAATGTAATTGCTTTAATTTTTAATGAAGTGAACATAAAACGTCAAATCCAAATGGATATTTCTTGGAATTCATGACCATTTTTTTTTGGGAAATAACATTAAAAGAAACCAAAATGGATAATCATGTATATACAATGCTTGAAGACTCAACATTCCAATGGTGTGATTATGCACCACATGGAATGTTTAACATTAAACAATTTGAAGTTAAAACCTTGCAAACCAATTATGGTCCATCAATTTTGTTGATTGTTATTGACATATCTTTCCTCGTATCAATTTGAACTCTTATGCTATTGCACATTATCAATGAAGATCAACTCTCTTTTCTTATGTTTTCATTTGGTTTTCAATAATTCATCATTATTTATGTTAATGTCAAAATTAATTTAAATTAATAAACATTTCATGGACATGAAAAAACACATGTTAATTATTATTTTTATATATCCATGTTGGCGGATAGCAAAGAAGAATGAGATAATTATAAAATGGAGGTAGTTATTAGGAAAGGTGAGAGATAGTTATTAAGAAAGTTAATTATTAAAAAAAAAGTTATTATAAAAAATGAAGTAGTCATCTTTTTAATTGTCTTTGGAATGGTCCACGGATGACCATATGCAAGACTCTGAATAAGTCCCCCATATACCAATTTTGATTACTCGTCATTAGAATTTTACACGACTCGCCCAAATTCCAATGACGACATATTAAAGTGTGTATTGACGGCTTTTGACATAATCTATCATATGGTTTCCAAACTTGACAATTTCAAACTGGAATCCTTTTGTATTTTCCTTTTCATATCATCACCAATGTTTTTTTTTTTGGTCATTTTATTGATGCAACTAGGGTAACAAGCGTCCTACGCAAATTTTGACTTCACTAGTGGCATGATTTCAAGGGACTCTTAAAACTATAGTAAATAAATTTGACGACACCCTCCCCCCAAAAAATAATTTTATGTCGCTTTTGGGTGAATGTTCTTTTTTTTAATTATTTAAATTGTGATAGAATATTTTGTTTTGAGAAAGTCATGTCACCTTTTGGTGAATCTTTCCCCCAAAAAATGACCATGTGGAAATTGAATGTTTTTGTTGTCCCACTTGATACCAACACAAATTTGAATTCACAAGGTCACATCACATTGAATAAAAGTTTGATCTTTTAAAAAATCTTATCTTTGAGATTCATATGGTTTCATGAATTTATTGGTGTAATTAACACACAAATTGTTTTTTAATTTTTTCAAAAGTGAAGATTGAATATTATGTTTTAAAATTAATAGGGGTGGAAATGATTTCACGGAAAATATATTTGATTGTGAATTTTCATTTGCATATTCTAAGATGCAAGGGGAAAATGGAAATATATAATCTTGGACAACCTTATATCAATTGATTGTCATTCGTAGTGTAAAGCAATTCAAAACATATATTTTAAACAAATATAAGAACTTTAGATATTAAAGATCCAAGACAAACCAAAAAGGAAGGGGAATACAACCATTTGAATTGTTTCATATTTGTTAGCTTGAATTACATTATTTTGAGTTCAATACAAATCATAATTTATAATGAAGAAATGATCATAAGCATAATTTATTGTAGGATTTTTTTATCGAAACTTTGGATTCTATTTTGATGTGCAAAGTGAAATGTGGTATTTAGCTTAAGTATAATACGTAATAGCATCTAGGATTTGGCATATGATAATAGCTAACAAGGTCATGGAATAAGGAATGAAAACAATATGTTTTACCAAGATTTAGTTGAAGCCATTCAACATGGGGAACTAAATTGGATGAATTTGGTTACATGCATCCACACCACCATTTGGGCGAAAACAAAAGAAGAAATAACATCAATTTATGTCACAAGCTTGACCAAGTTGGGTTGACATATTATTCATGTTGCCAATGTTAAAAAATTGATTTGTAATTTTTTGACTTTGAACTTAGTCTTGTATGTTGCAAGGCAAAAAGATGCAATTGGACTACATGACAATTGGGAATTTTTTTCAAATTTCCAACTAAAGGATTGTAATCACTAGAACAACAAAATATTACAATAATGTTATTACCACATACTTTTAAGGAATTAAAAAATACCATTATGTTCAAGATTTGAGTTGTCTAATTGCGTAGGGTGTATCACCTCATGTGCATATGTGTTTGGTGATATTGGTAGAAATTGGCACATTTCATCAAGGTAATTGAATTGTACTTTGAACCTTGATACATGTGCCATTTGGGCAATAGATAACGGCAAGGTGAATAAGGCAAATTGATTCACCATTTAAATTACAAAAGGATATTGAAAAATGTACAATGGAAGGTAAACAAACTAAGAACTTTGGTTGGACTTGCACTAACCACATTGTCTAAGTATTACCTCAAAAATCCAAGTGACATGATGAGTGGCAACTAATTTCAACTCACTTGGGATTATATTTGTGTGAATGTTAGTCATCAATGTACAATTGGAGTGTGCATTGAAAGTTTATGGCCACAAAGTAAAAGGAGGAAAGGAAGCCATACAACAACAGGTTAAATAACATAAGGTAGCTCCAATGCATGAAGAGGATATTGAAATGGTTGAGGTTTTAATTTCAAATGGGCATAATTAACCAAAATTGTTGAACATTGTTAAGAGAAAACCATTTTGGTAGCCACTAAAGCATAAGGAGATAACCAACCAATGTACTTTCTTAATGATGAATCAAATTAGGAAAGGAAAATAGCTAGTGCTCCCAATGTCAATGTAGAAATAATTAGTAACCATAAAAACAATGAAGTTGTAAAAAGTGACAATCCAAATTTGGATAATACTTTCAATCATTTGATGTGATGGTAATGCACATGGACAAGCCAATGAAGGATTACACTATTGACAAACAAAACATAGTATAGAAGTAGATTGTAAAACTAGTACACCTATATGCAAAGAAAGCTCAAAATAGGATTAAAAGTCAATTCCTACATATCTAGATGTTATCTCATGAGGTGAATAGAACCCATGGGACATTTTTCATTAAATGGGATATTTCAACATCTTGATGTGATCTTATCAAATTTGAAAGAAATCAACATGAATGGGAAGTGAAGATTAATGAGTTATTGCAATGTAAAAACCAACTTGAGCAAAAGAAGGTGCAAGCATGTGACATGATTTGTGATCAAAAATAGAAAAGGAAATAAATTGGCTAGAAGTTTTTCCAAACATGTAAGAATTGAAGTTGACCCAAGAGAAGAAAATATAGAGATGGAAAAGGTTATGAAGAACTTGGTTGCATAGATGAAGACCTCATAGGGATAGAACAAAAATTTGTTGGATCACAACTGAAGGAATGAAGAAAGCTATAGAGATTGCACAATCAGAATGAAATTAAAAAGACCATGGAATGGTGGATAAGTTGATGTCTTCTCAATCAAAGCTTGAACACAATAGTCAAAGAGCTCTACAAGGAGAAATAATTATTGTGTGCATAATTGAAGGAGGCAAAGTCCATACTATCAAGGTAAAACATCAAATGATTGAAATAAAGATTGTATACATGTTAGACACAAAGGTTTCACACAAAGATTGAAATGAAATTAACCCATGAAAAAGAGATATAATTAAAATTGGACATATAAAAAGGGTTCAAACTATAGTGTCAAATGGAAGGTGGGAGCAACAAGTAGTTGACAACATCCAAAAGAAGGCCATCACAACTAACCTTGAATGTCTTAGGAGATTGAAATGGCAACTATGCTTCAAGAAGCACAAACATCAATTATGCAATGGCATTTTAATCAATTGAAGGAATACATCACTAAGCAACTCGATGATGTTCATGAAAGAATTCAAGAGTTGAAGGAAACTATGGATATTAAGTAGGAAGATGAAGATACAATAGTATTAATGGGAAACAAGGCCACTAACATGTCATTTTTTCAACTAAAACCCCAAGGAGAGCTAACACTAATAGCAAATGTGGGTCTAGTTCATTATGGGGTTTTAAAAGTGAACTTGATTCATTAAAGGGTATATTTTTCTAGATGTATTCATTAGAGAGACCTATTTCATCAGGTGCATTTGATAAATGGCCTTAAAATGGAGTTTAATTCATTTAATGGTTAAATAAGTTGAACCCACTTCCACAATCATTCAATCACCTATATGGACAATAATTTTCATGTTTTGTAAATGTTTGTAATTTTTTTGCATGAATATTTTTATTAACATAGACTCATGAAGATATTCTACAAGTTTTTTTAATGTATTTTCAATGATCACAAATAAACAGGTTGGAGGTCTATGTAAGCTTCTACATATAAATAAACTTTTAACATTCTTGTGCAAAATGCCTTTACATTTGTCATTGCCACAAAGATATGACAAGCAATCAAAAATTTCACAAAAATTCTAAAATATTTTATTCTTTTTTAAAAAATTATGTTAAAATATTCCCATTGTGAGAGGAATAGAATTTTTTATATATATATATTTAATTTTAAAATTGAGGATTATAAATTTTATATCACCAATAATTATTATGAAGTTTCCAAAACTTATGTATTAGATTTTTAATAATCTCAAATATCTAAGTAAAGAAACTTGATGTTGTCATCGTTTCTAGGTTTGGGTTGGAATTTAACCTGATTTATTTTTTTCTATTCATTCAAAAACTAAAAACTAACCAAAATGACTTTGCATTCACATTAAATATATATAATTTTAAAGTCATGTAAAAATATTAAATTTGATTTGTTCAAAGTATGGTACTTTGAATAACATTATTTGAAACCTTAATGTGAATCTTCATGAATTTTTTTTGCATACATTTTTTTCAAATATTTAAGATCGTGCATTTATTTGTTTCATTTGCATAAGTTTTGATTTTTTAAATGCATATCAAATTTTAAATTTCTAACAAGTTTTTCATTGAACATCCTAATTTCGAATTTTGCCCCTTTTTGCTCAAAAGAGCTTATGTGGTTTGGTGGTTACAGTGTTAGCACCTCCTCCATGAAGTTGTGGGATCAAATTGAAACAAATGCATATGATGCAAATGAGCATACACACACATGTGTTTATATACACATACACATAAAATATACACATATGTGCAATTTTAAAAATGTAAATGATGTGTGACTATGGTAATGGATGACACATGGCTACAATTGTTCAATGCAACAAGGCTAGATTTCTTGAAAAATAAAAAAGTTGATTATATTGTCCGTAACAACCAATCTTTATTCATTAAGGGATTGGCCATATTTAGTACAATCAATTTGTTCAAGTTCATTAAAAATTTAGTGAAACACGTGTAGAATGATGAAATGACAAACAACCAACAACATGATTTCCAATTGGGATATTGAATAAAGGTAATTTGGTTAGGAAGGATGCACTACAAAAAGGTGAAAAATGTGAGAGCAAGATATTAAACACACAATTAATATATCATCTACTATGAAGATATGTGATGTAGGTGTATTAATATCAATTATAGTAAAATTATCAAAACTTAGGCCTTATTCCTTAAGGGATATTTTGGATATCTTCAAGGAATTTGAATATGTCGTAATTTGAAGCCCAAAGACATTACTTGATCTTTATACAATGGGTTTTGCTCCACTAATCTTGGGAACAATGATAAAATTGGCCTATAATTTGAGGAGATGTGGAGGCTTAAGGATGATGTTTTTTGAAAGTAAATTTGGTTTACAACATCCTATGTGGTTAGATTTTTAACAATTTATGAGGCTACAAAAAGATGGAGTTTGAAACAAGATGTTTCTGGGTGTATGCATTGTGTGCTACTTTTGCAAGTTAGAAATTTTGTATTAGATTTACAAGGCAAGTTATTGCATGAGCTTAAAGCCTAAGCCTAGAGCTTAAAGTTGGAACTTGGGATGGGAAAATGTCCTTTCCCCTAGACACATGCAAGTAAAACTCAAAAAATTAACCACAAAATGAATGTTCTACCAATAAACTTAAAAACAAACATGGGGATGAATGTAAAAATTCATCTTCATTATGGATGAATTTTTTTCATTCATCTAATGTATGGATGAAACGTTTTTTGCAATTACATGTTTTTAATAAATAGAATTTCCATCAAAATTTTGAATGAATATTTTATTTTATAATTATTTTTTATGGATATTTTTTTTTCCATAATTTTAATTAACTAAAGCTTCATGAAACACAATCTAATTTTATATGATATAATAGTTGTTGAATAATATAATGTAAATTCAATTATAGATGTATTTAATAGCTATGGTTTTAAATGCCATTATTTTCAAAATGTTTAACTATATTGTTATTATTATGCCAACATCCACCCCATGGTCATTGTTTTTTTAATTTTAACAAATATGTTTATTTTAAATTTTATTTTCGAGCATACTAACTTAATGTCATGTGATGATAATGGGTTTTTTCCTCCCCTTCCTCTAAAGGTGCCACAACTTTTTTCAAACATGTTTATAAATGTCATTCGCAACAATGGGTGTTTTTTTTCTCATTCTTTGTCAAAGGTGCCATGACTTTCTTCAAATTTAGTCAATGTTGTTAACAATAATGGATCTTGAATGTTTTAGATATCTTTAAATTATATAATGTCATTGGTGATAATGGGTTTTTGAAATAAACAAAAACTTAGTTTTATGCAGTAATTTAATTAGTTTTCTTCAAACAACTTATTATCATAAATGACAATGGGATTTTTTTAATAATTATTTATTTTCAAGGCACCCCAATTTTCCATGAAGTAAATATATAAAGTTGTGAGAACAATTGGATGGGGGGGTGACACTCATTCCATGACAATATTTTTGGAATTGCTTAACATTGTTCATGATTTCTTGAACAAATTTTTTAAAATTATTTTGGTCCCATCACTATATTTTCCCCTACTATCACAATTTCATTGTCCATCACTATTAAATGACATTCAAGTTTGGGATATTAAAACTTGGACAATAAATGACAATGGATATAAATAATTTTGATTTTATTAGTCTTCCAATCATGGATGAATTTCATCCAATGATTTATTTATTTAATCCAAAACATAAATGATATTCATCCATATGAAAATCATTCATCTATGGACATATTCATCCATGTAAATGGATTAAATCACATTAAGCTTTAAGTTCCAAGCTTAGGCTTTACACTCATGCACAAACCACCCTTTTAGATTTACTATTAAAAGCATAGACTTTGGTAACATCCACGAAGCCAAACTTCAAGATGGTTATACTAGAAAGAATAACAAATGATGTACAAGCATGATCGTAAGTCAACATAAAGCAATTGGAACAAACCATTGGCTATTGCCATGATTTGGCAATGTTAAATTGGATTAACAACAAGGGAATGATAGCAATATAGTAGCATTATAACACTAAAGGTCCTTGTTGATGGAAAATTTACCATATCATTGTCTAGTTTTTATTGTCTATATGATGAAAACACATTAAAGTGTTACACATTTAGGCAAAAATTTCAATCCATAATAGTACAATTTGAACAAATTAGCATGGTGCATAGAAGATACCTTGAATTGCATGAGCCATGCATGAAAAGGTATTAATAAATATCCAACACTAAAGCTTTACATGCCCTATAAGTTTAATTCGTGAAAATTGTATATTTGAAAGATGAACACTTAAGTTATTACTTTTAATGAATAAAGGAATTTATTTTTAAACCCATACTTCAACAAAAAATCAATATTTTGGTCATCAAAGTCCTTTCCAAAAGTCAATGTTCCATTATTAATGTCACCACACCATATTTTATGCCCAAAACACTCATTAAAATGGGCACTCTATGATGGCATATTGAATGCATAATCGATTTTTATGGATTCTTACAAGTGATTTGCTAAAACTTTGAAATCTAATCTATCGTGACAACTTCAATTTTGTCTATGAAATTTGTACCATATGATTAAACCATGTAAAAGATTGTGTTATTGCATCCTTCCTCATGTTAACCACTTAAATGTAGTTCAATGGCTACTTATAATTCATTAAATCTCATAGAATATGGATTGTTACACCTAGTGTGCTTTCACTGTGTGCCAATTCGATAATTTAAATTACCAAATAGTGGGTAGGATTGGTTAAGAAAATCACTACCTTCACATTTTATGAAGTGGTTGAATTATCTTCATTATTTTAATTAGTGTTACACAAGGTTGAGTTAGTTGGTTGGAGTTTATCCATTGAAATAAGATTTAAGGTTGATTTAACATGATCTTTAGTTGGTTGGGATGAATGTGGCTACCACTATAGGAAGTATGTAAATGTTGGATTACTTGAGGGGTTGATTTTGAATGCGGAGGTTTAGGGGAATTCGAGGGAAAATGTGTGAAGATTTCTAAATGAGGAGTGGCATGAAACTTGGAAGTGTGTGTTTATGTGTGTGCATGCATTTTAAAATGTGTAGGCAAAAGTAAAGCTAGTGTGATGGAAACTAAAGCTAGTAGGAGTACACAAGTATTAATGTGAGACTCAAGTAATTCCTTGGATTCTAGTGTGTCCTTTATTTCAACAAGGAGTGGATATGCTTATGTGTGAAACCCTCCACCCATTACTTGGAATGTGATTTGTATAACATTTGTCAAAAGCTCAAGTTATTTTACATTGATGATTATAGAGACATCCAATAGTCCTTTAAAAATATTTAGAGGTGATTCCTAGACTACTCATTAAAAACTACCATAGTCATTTACTATAAACACAACTCAACTATAATAGCTTCTTTTCTTGAATTGTCAATTGTAATAAAATTGTACCTATGTTAGTTAACTACTTTAAATATTGTTTCCCAAGATTGTTGGATAGGAACCAATATTATTTCCTAATTGCAATATTTGTAGTCTTTCATTGCCATATTTACTTTCCTACACATAATTTTGCCATAGTTGATTGTTAGTTGCAACATAATCCTACCTAAGTTGGTTAATTACTTTAAATATTGTTTCCCAAGATTGTTCACTAGGAACCAATATTATTTCCTAATTGCAATATTTGTAATCTTTCATTACCATAGTTACTTTCCTAAACATAATTTTTGCCATAGTTGATTGGAATTGAATGCCATTTGTTATATTAGGTCCCTACTTATATTATTAAATTATTACATGTCATTTTCCCTTGAAACTTAAATCTAGTACTTTTTAATTCCTTGTTTCTAATTCTAATAATCTTTTTACTATTGAAGTCCATTTTCAACCTAGGTTTCTTTGATAATACATCAAATTCTAATGAGGTTATTTATGTTTTAAATCTACATGGGTAGCCTACCTAGTGCCAACCATGTTTTGTCAATGTGGTTGTGCCACAAATGACATCCCCTAACATCATGATTAACATCTTGTTCAACATCATTGCCATCATCATGATGGATGAAGTTCATCCATCATGTAATTAAAAAGGCTCCCAAGAAAGTTCCTTGAAATATTTATAAATATTTATAAATATTTTGACACTTGAGATATTTTGAATTAATTTGAGTTAGTTTGAAATATTTTAAAACATTGTGAGATATTTTTCCTTGAGCTAAATCATGAATATTTTATAAATACATGTAGTTCCTTTCATATTACTTTTAATTTGTTTGAGATTAATTTGGGTACGAGCTTGGACCATAGTTGTGTTATGTTATTTTTATATTTTCATAATAAAGTTTTGTTTGAACTGACATCTTGCACATTTCTTGTTCTTATTTTCAATTTTTGTGTTCCATGATTTGGACTTAAAACTCAACTTGCATTCATTGTGATTGGTTTGTGTCTTTTAGAATTCTTGTTGTTTAGCTAATTTTCATGTTCGTGATAGGTTGCAAATTAAGGTGGTTCATTTTCAACAAATTTATTAGTCCCAAAAATCTATATTTTAATGTTAAATTAAAAAAGCCTCTAAAAAACCAATGTTAAATGTGCATTATGTGATGATTAAAGAACTAACAAAGTTTAAATGAACAAGAGCTTGACTCAACATATTTTTGATATACATATTAGGAAAAATAAATTAATCCAACAAAAAATGACTAAGATATATTTGGATTTTTGAAAATAAAGTCCAAATATGGTCATTCAAAGTCCAAAGTTTTTTATTGGTTTAGGTTTTTGTAAATTTTTTTGGAATTTATGTTTTTTTTTTCCCTAACATGTGTCACATATGGAGTTTTTATAAAACATCTTGAAATGAAATGATATTGAAAAGTGCATTTAAATTTTCATGTAGATTCAACACCATAGTCTATGATTTCATTTCAAAAGTCCATTAATATATGTTTGGTATATATTTATTGAATTTTTATCATTGTGTACATATTTTTATTCAAGTTGAAAATTTTAATCCAATTTTTTTTTTGCCACATTGGCGATTTTGCAATATGTTTATGGCAGTTGAACATAGTATAATCTACAAAAAAATCCAATATGATGCAAAAAATGAGCCACCTTATCTTGCAACTATCTATCAAATTTGCTTACTAAGTAGGGTTAATAGAATTATAATGGTGTAACATATTTCATTTGGGGCAAACAACTTAAACATTGAAGGTTGCCATTCAACACATTCAACATTTAATGGACAAGCTTTCTTACAGCCCAATGGCATAATGACAATTAGGCTAATTAAAAGGAATGTCACATTACAAAAGACTCAAATTCACAAAGTTCAATTATGAACTATATTCTTTTATATTATCATCAATTTAAAATAACAAATGAGTTGAACTATAGGTTGAAATAAACACAAGGATGGTTCAATTTGAAATATGGCACACAATTTAGTACCCTTAAAGTTTTTGAAAAATAAAACTTAAGTCATGGTTATAACAACTACAATATAATATAAGAATCAATTTTGAACTAATAAAAATATGCCAAATTGCATCAAATATAACCCATAAACATAAATTGTTGGTAGATATTAAATGACATAAAATTACAACATCTACATTTCAAAAATTTGCAATAAAATTTTGCAATTTCAAATCCAAAAAGATTATGGCAAGAAACATGCGAATAATAAATGAATGTTAATTTATATGTTGTAAAGCACACAAAACCATTTAAATTTGCAGATTAATGCTAGACGGGGAAAAAAAAAAACATTGAAATGTTTTCAAATGCACATACCTTAAGTTGTGCATGCGTCACATAATTAAAATGATTAAAGTGGGTTCCTTTGTATTTTTAGGTTTCAAGTGATTATTGTGGGGGTGCCCGAATTGTGATTGTGCCCCTGAGGTGTATAACTTATTATCATCACCAACAATGTCTATTGCATCCATTAGATATTGGTGCAAAGGAGATGTAGGAGAGGTAGACCAATAGATTAATAGATCCTAATGAAGGATAGTTCTTGAATAATGAAATAGATGACTTCCTCACTCTCATAACTGTTTCAAGAGCAAGATCAATCAAATGTTTAAAGAAGACATGAACAATATCAAAGAGGAAGACAAAGTTGAAGGCTTTTTGAGGACATTACAACTTTAGGAGGGGGGATAATTTTAAGAAAAGATCCAACGACTAAATATATCCCCTATACTAGTTAATTTTCATAGGATTAATTAGTTAGGCCTAACCGAATAGGTTTAGCCAAATTAGTGTAACTGAATGTGCGTGTGCATGCATATTGAGTTGTTATTTGACAATTGAAGTTGAATGATTAGAGTAAAAATTAGCCAATCAACTAACAACCCTCTACCTTGATTATATAGAATATGTGATTTTGATATGACGAAAAAAGGCATAAACCTAATGCTATTACATATTTAATTGTGGGTTATAAAAACGCTTTGGTAACAATCACATCATATTGTAACACATTAGATGTATGTTTCAATTTGAAGCAATTGACGTTAAACATTTACTTCTTCATACCATTGTCTAAACACAACATCTTTGTAGAAACAATCTTGGAGTGGCTTGGGGTGGAATTTTGGGATTCATGATCACATTGCACAACAAAGACCAACAACGATGTTTGGAATTCAAAGGAAGATCGTGAGATCAAAAGACAAAACATGAAAAGAGGAAACATAAATCAATTCATGAATATCGAAAAATCGAATATAACATGTGCAATAGCACATGGAGAAATGAAAGCAAACGTGAGAACTCAAAATGGTATTATTTTCAAGAAAATAAATAAATAATTGCACAACAAAATATATGGACATCAAAACAAAAACACGGGGGTTAAATTGTGTGGAGCCTTACAAGTCATGTTCAATTCTATCAAGATGAAATTCATCCATAATCGAGAAGTTACGTGTCTAGGGCACCTTACAAAGCAAAAGGCGACTCTTATGTTAGAAGACGCCATGCTCTAACATGAAAACATCAATCTTGTACAATATACAAGCACCACCATGCTCTGACATGAAAATATCAATCTTGTACAATATAGAAGTGTTGTGCTCTAACATTAAACAAAGGGTGTGTGTGTTGTTGCACTTTGGCCTTGCCATTTACATTAAAAAAAGGTATCTTAAGGCAAAAGAAGAAGAATTATGGAAACTCAAAATATTTCACCATGCAAAAATATAATCTTCAAAGTAATCCTTTGAAAGAAAACCAAAATCCTTCAAGATATTATAACAACTCTATTATAACTAATCTCAAGTCTCAACACAAGCCAAAATATTATCATGTTTCAAAAATCCTCATATAAAAATAAATAGACCTATTATTATTATTATTATTATTATAAACAAACCAATCCATACTCATCGTATGTGAAAGGAGGTATGGCAACCAAATTCAAGTGGGAAACAATTGGGTTAATTTGGTAATTCGGTCAGAAAAAATAAATTGTCGAGTTAAGCAAGACTCCATAAGAGTCTTAAGCCTTAACCATGTTGGGCAGTTATTAGAAACTCCACCCAAAAAAGCCGCCCCTTTGGGCATCAGGGTGGTTATTAGGGTTCATAACCATGGTTCTCAAAAAAAGCAAAACACCTGGATCTCTTATGTAACCATGGTTATTTGGAATTCAAAACCAGTTGCGAAGTCGACCAGAGTTCTCAAAAGCTCAGAACCGCTGGTTCTTTGATTTGGGTGCTGTTCTTTGTCTTCTCGTGTTCCCTTAGCCAGGTGTTTTTCCTTTATTTATTTATTTAATAATTTTTTTCCTTCTTTTGTTCCCTTGGTAGAGTGTTTTTTTCTTTAATTAATTGATTAATAAATTAATACTTTTTTTTTCCCCTTCTTTTGTTCCCTTTGTTAGGTTATTATTATTATTTATTTCTATTGTTTCCTTTGTGAGATATTTTATAATTAATTAATTAATTAATTAATTTACTATTATAAAATGTGGGTGCACTTCATTAGTCCTCCCCCTTCATTAGAGGAATGAATTTATTGTTTTCTCACTAGGTCCCGTTCAATAAATTCAATAAATAATAAATTCATTCCTCTAACAAACAATTAAATAAAACAATAAATTCTAGTGAAACAATAAATAATTATTTAACAATAAATAATTATTTAATCTAGTGAAATCACTTCATGTATGTATATGGACACTTTTTGTTGTAGTGAAAAAGAAAAGACTCATGTCAGAAGACTATTGCTCTTCACACTGACACCATGATTTGTTTGGTTTTGAGGATTTAGGGTTTACAGCTAGTTCCTTTGCTTTTTCCAGCTTTTGTGAAGAAGAAGAAGAAGAAGAGAAAGAAAGAAGAAAGAAGAAGAAAAAGTCTTGAACTCTGCAATAATTTATTTGTTGGCAGACACACTAGAGTTGAGAGAGAGAGAGAGAGAGAGAGAGAGAATGGTTCTGAATTGAGACACTATCAAACAGTTGACAACATGTGGTCAAATCTCCAACCCAACCCAACAACAATGTGAAAATACAAAGTAGAGGAGGACAAATGCAGGGGGAGCCTCCACAGATTAGCTTAGCTTAGCTGAGCTTAGCTTAGCTTGGCTTGATTCGGTTCTACCCTGTGAACAATCCAACCAACACCAAGAATCAGAGAACTGGCTTCCTTCCTTCCTTCCCTCCTTCCTTCCTTTGGGTTACTAAAACTGTGACTGGATTGCAAATTGGACACGACACACTATTATACTTCTGTCTCCAGAGATTTTCTTACAACCCAATTCCTGTTTTGTCCATACAGGGACGAGAGAGAGAGAGAGAGAGAGAGAGATCTTAAAAACAAACCTGGTTTTCCCTTTAGGAAGGGAACCTTGTTGTCTAGTAGTTGGAAAAGTGCATCAAACCCTGCAAAAGTGAGCTCTGACTTGCTTTGCTTCTGACTACCACTACCACTACCACTATACTTAGCTAATTATTATGCAAATGGAGCTCATTCATCAGCTCTTCATGTGTGGATGGTCGGTCTTTGTGGGTTGTGGGTACTACTACCCAAGAGTGAAAAAAAATCATCTTTTATAATATATATATAAAGAATTCTCTACTTTTGGCAACATGAGTGGTGGCACACCTAAAGCAAATCTTGACTGACTTCACACAAAAGTTCCCCCCCTCTCCCTCCCTCAAGGACCACACAAGTTTGTAAAACAATAATGGAGAGATGCAGGAAGCCTTGTTGGGTATTGCAGATTAGTGATTTTGTGACACCCGTGTTGCTGACACCTTCTCAATTTGAAGCACAAAGTTATTACGCGTTGTTATTATTCTTCTTGGGTGGTTTATTCTTCTTCTTCTTCTTCTTCGGGTATGAGAGAGGACTTGCTCAGCACGATTGCACCACCACCACACACATGGGTTTCTGTTGGCACTTCCACCACATGTATGTACGTAAGTAAGTAAATAAGTATATACAGAGAAAGTTTGGAATCGAATCTTTTGCAAAGGCGATCCAATCATGTACCATCTTCTTCTTCTTCTTGAGCAAGGAACCCGAACAAAAAAAAACCAGGAAATTAAAATTTAAAAATTGTGTGTATGGGTGAGAGAAAAGAATTCTGTCACAAGGCATTTAACATGTGGGTATCATGTGTGTGCTACCACCACTCAAGGTCTGATTCTGCAAGTCTGGATGGAAAGGCTTTTGTTTGAGTGGGGTTGTCCACGTTTTTTTTTCATGTGTGTGTGTGAATCCCACCATTGGATTCATAACAAATTATGAGTTTTTTTTTTTTTTTTTTTTTTTTTT
>Ga0116227_10002378_pt1 | contig 42911 bp, 41 predicted proteins | sample S1TSphgellanicum_FD_89693 | JGI IMG/M metagenome (GOLD analysis project Ga0116227, IMG submission 89693) | Host-associated microbial communities from peat moss isolated from Minnesota, USA - S1T2_Fb - Sphagnum magellanicum MG | ecosystem: Host-associated > Plants > Peat moss > Unclassified... | reverse complement strand
CCTTCCTTCAAGATCTCCCAAGTTGTATTTGCTCCACTTCAAAACTTTGGCTTTGATGTCTTTTCAAAACAAACTTCTGTCATAGCAATTTTGCAAAGCTACACTGCTCACATATGACCTTGGGTCGTTCTAAAATTTTGGTAAAACATGAGCAACTACGTCTACTACCTTTTCACAAAATCTCAGCTCATTTAATTTCGGAAAGTGAAAGATCTTGCTACTTCCTTGAAGCCACCTCAAACTGGGACCTAAACACAAAATGACTTACAACTCACTCTCAAAAACTCCAAAAGCCTTGAGATTTTGGGAGATACATAGAATATATGTCTTCTATATCTGCTCAAAATTTCAGCCCTATTGATGATGACCACAAAGAGATATCACTTTCAAAAGAAACTGACTTCAAAACTGAGATTGAAACTTCAGATGCTTGGATTTCTCACAATACAAGTTCAAATGACATGAAATTTCTCTCACACATATATTCCTATATGGTCTATAAAATCACAAAGTTACAAACTCAAAAAAGCTTAAACAAAGGAGATATGACTAAAAAACCAGATTTGACACAGAGTTTTCAAAAGCTCTTAACTCTCACAAAACATATCTTTTTCTTTTGAAACTTTGAGAGTAGAAGCGTCCTATAGTCTTTTATAACCTTTCCAAGTTACACCCCAAGATACCTCTAGCTACTTACTGAAACAACAAAACAAACAAACAAGAAGAAGGAGCAAATCAAACTGTTATGGACCGATTACAAACAAGTGGAGAATTACAAGACAAAACAAGCTTTATTGATCCATCAACTGGTGTTGATCTGCTGAAGGGTTGTTCCTCAGACTATCTCCTTTTATAACGCTGAACCATACTAGTCCCAAAATATCCTAGGCCATGATATTGCCAAAAATATCCAAAAATATCCTAGGCCATGATATTGTCAAACGTATCCCAAAATATCTTAGGCCATGATATTGTCAAACGTATCCCAAAATATCCTAGGCCATGACACCCCCAATAGTGAAATCATTTACATCTATGTGAACTTTGACTAGTTTAATGAAATCTAGAACCTTCAACACAAGGGTGAACAACATGTTTTCTTTCAAGTCTTTAAATGCCTTTTGTTGTTCTTTTTTCCATTTGAAAGACATTTTTTTCTTGAAGAGATTTAAAAGCGATTTTGCCATCTACAGAAATCATTTTATGAACTTTCAATAAAAGTTTGTTAGGCTTATGAAGGATTGGATTCCTTATGTTATGATCGGTCTTTTCCACATCTCTTCTAGCTTGTAACTTTCAAAGGTCAAACCTAATAGTGGGTACATCCCACTTATAGGAAAAAAATCACTAGCATTCAAAATTGATGTGGAAAAGGGGAATGAACTAGTTGGAGGAAGTATACATAGGGATAATTAAGCATCAACCCCATATCGGCATTTCAACCCACCAAAGAACCAACAAAAAGGTGTTGAAGTCGAGTTAGAGGGTGTAGTCATACTAACATGTACAAAAAACAATCGTAATCATTGCTTAATTTTTGAATTTTAGATTGTTAAAAAAATAAATTAATAATTAGAATATTTTATAAAATGTTATTGTGAATACATTATGTACATGTCATAAAAATTTTGAATTGATCTAATGAGTGAAAAATACATATAAGGATTTTTAACCTCTTGTAACCACTACTTAAAAGTTGCATAAAAACAACTTAAAGTAGTTTTGACACTAAAAGCACAATTTTAAAATATTTTCTAATGACATATTTTTGGATTTTAAAAATATACACCTTAACATAATAATATTAATTTTTTTAAAAAAATAAATATCTTTTTGAAAGATGTATTAAAAAGATTATGAAAAGATTTTAAGAATAAAGTAGTGGTCTAAAGGGGCATGTGTGATTCTTAATAAAATGGTTGGACCCTAGAATGTTTATGAGAATTTTCAAAATTTTATCGAGTGAATCTAAAATACAACTAAGAGGTCGTCTCACCCCTTTTGGCTTAGGCTCCCCATTAAAGACTTTCAAAGACATCAAAATCAAAAAATTAGACAACTTTAACTTTTTAACTAAAGCAACCAAGTTAATTCTGACTTTTGCTAATGCAAAATTATAGTCTGCATCTAAATCATCCACTAGCCCCACACATGTTCCTTGAGTGTTTGGGAAGAAAAATCAATTGTAATGTATATTAATTTGAATAAAATAATATACATTAACATTGAAATTTTATTTTTTTGGTAGAAATAGAACATGGCATATGAAACATGTGTGAAATAAATTTTGTGGTTTCATCCATTACAATGTAAAAGACATGGTGTTAATTATGGCACACATAACATTAATATCAAACCAATGTCAAAATAAATGTAATATGTGCCACATTGACAAACAACCATATATTTTACATCTATATATATTAAAATTGGTGTTTTTTTGTTTTGTTTATGATCACACATTAACCCTCCCAAACCATGGGTTTCCCTTGACAAACTTTTGGTACCATTGGAAAGCCTTTGTTGAATGATGCACACAACATTGATCGTTTCATAATTTTTGGACCAAAGGAGCAAAAGTTACTAAATTTATAGTGATTCTTATCATCGAGAATTAATCATAATACAAAAATGGGTGAAAATCCTTTAAGGTGTACCACATAGGACAAAAAGTGCCTAGTCCTTAGTATAATCATTTTTTACCTTATATTTTGATCCCCATAAAAAATAATGAATCAAAAGTTCTCAAAAATTTTAGAAGGACTATATTTTAAATTATTAAAATTCTAGATTCCATCATAATCATCTATAAATATGTCTTTACATGGTAAAAAAAACTAGCTAAAAAAGACAAAAAATGATGACATTGTGACAAGATTTTGGTACACCTTAAAAAATTTGCACCCAAATGGCTTAGTCAATCAATCAATGCTTCTTCATCATATTGACCCTTATGTTTGCCCTTTCATACCCCAAACTTTAACACAAGTTGGGGCAATGGCAATTGAGTTCACACTTACAATAAGGGTCATTTTCACAATTATTTCACATTTTGATCACTTGAGCCATTTCAACTAAAATCAATGCCCTTCATCATATTAGTTTGTTTTTTTTTCCTTTTCATATCACATGGGTAAATGCATGACGAATTTCCCATTGGTCATCTTATTTGCCTTTTCAAATTATCACATTTCACATTAATCGTGTTTTTTAAAACCTTGAATTTTTTTTGAAAAGTTGTATCCCTTTTAGTTTTTAAGATGATCACATTTGGGCAAATTGCACAAGACCCAATAATCGTAATGAATGAAACCACAAAGTTCACACATGTGTCATGAGTCATGGTAATTATTGTAAACAAACGATATTTTGTTGTAGTGATAGTTGAATTCTAATTGAATGGTTCTGGCACCGTACAAGTTCATGTTTAGTATTTAGGTGGGCTACTAGCTCTCTTTTTCTTAGTAGATTATGCACTTTATAATATAATTTTTGTTATAATGTTGTTAATATTGTATATGCATATTATCAACTTATGGTGAGTCCTAAATCCAACTTGAGAATGTATTCCCAATGTGAAGGCAATGGAATGTAGAGTTTACCTTTTAAAATGAAGAAATGACAAATTCATTAAAATTTGACATTCTTGGAATCACAAAAAATCTATTTTGCAAGTTGGGTTGGATAGGATTTAGGAGGTAGAGCTTGGGAGGGCCCCAACATTGTTAGAAATCCAAAATGGATGTGAAAGGGAAAAAAAATAGCTAGTGTAAAAAGCATAAGGTTGATGACTATGAAGTTAAAGGAGAGTTAAACCTCATTATTCAACATTATAAATGCATTGTACTTTCTAAAAGTTTATCTAGATAGGGAATACTTTTAGTGGCTTTGGGTGAAGGAGCACCCACATTGGTACCATAATAAGAACCCCAAAATCTTAAATCCAAATCTTACATTTTCTAAATACAATATGGCCAAAAGTGTAGAATCTAACATATTTGATTTTGTAATAGTATAAGGTTGAGGTATTATTTCAAGCATCATATCCATATGCATCTCAACTATGGCCTATCATTATGGCAATTTTGTGGCCATTTTTTCCAATTTATCATGTTAATTTGCATCTTCAAAAGTTTATGCAATTTAGCTTTGGTTTAGTACTACTATGCAGAAATGTTTTTTTCAAATGTAGTTATATGTATCATAATTGATAATTTAGTAGGTTTAAATAGTAATATTAATTAAGATTATAAACACAAGGGTGGCTCATGATATCTTTTCTACAATTTCATACTGATAAAATTAACTTTGTGAGTTTATCCTATTTATTGTTATTTTCAAAGCATGTTGAGTTGATTTTTTAGACATTGATGTGGAGGTGGATTATGCCATGGTTGATGCAAGCCAAGTGATCACATTTAAGCTTGACATTCATCTTAAAACTATGGAGAATAACCACCAAGAGTTGAAATCCATGCAAAATCAACTAGTGCAAAACCAAAATCAAATGTTGAACAAGATTGTGATTGAGAATAGATTCAAAAAGAAAATGAATATGAACTTGCATAGTGTCCATATTGTGAATGATAATGGGTGTTGTTACCAAATTCAACTGCATCAACAATTAATAACAGATAGAAAAATTGTAGACATGATAGGCTCAAGTTTTAAAATCATTGTTGAACTACTTTCAATATAAAAAATAGCTCAATGAAGAGATGAAAAAAAACAGAAAAGAACCCGAGCTTTGGCTTGGGTCTTTTTTGGACTTGAGCTTAAGCTTGGGTTTTTGTAGCTTCATCCAAGCTACTCTTGATGTCGAGAGTAGCTTGATGAAAAGTTCAAAAAACACAAAAAAAGAAAAACCTTGAGCTTGGGCTTGGGTCCATTTTAGACCCAAACCCAAGCTTGGATTGTTGTGGCCCTACCTGAACTACTCTTGGCGTCAAGAATAGCTTTGTGAAGAAATTAAAAAAATAAAATGAAAAAAAGACCCAAGCTTGGGCTTAGGTTGTGACATGCCCAACCAAGCTATTTTTAGCACTAAAAGTAATTTAATGAAGAGCTTAGAAAATAAAAAACAAGAATGAAACCCAAGCTTGGGCTCAAGTCTAAAAAGGACTCGAGCTTAAACTCAAGGTACTACAACCATTTTCAAACTACTATCAACATCGAAAATATATCTTAAGCTAAATAAGTAGGTAGTTAGGCCTAGGTAGATAGGTAGGTAGGCTTAAGTTAAGCAGGTAGGTCAAACTTTCTTTTATTGCTTTATTGCAAATGTCACTTATTTTTTAATATTCTTAATGCACTTAATTGTATATTTTACAAATTTGAAAGCTAGGACAAACAATGCGGGATTAAAAAATTGATTACATCTTAGTTATAGTTCACTTGCAACCATTATAAAACAAGCTAGTGAACAAACACTTAAGCTCCTAGAAAGTTTCAAATTTTAATTCATTGTCCTTTTGCTTCTCAAGTGAAAATCTTTTTTAGACCTTGACTTGGCACACCAATAATTATTTAAATTTCCCAAAAAGGACACAAAATGAGAAAGATATGATTGTAAAAAAAAATGGGGTCAATGTTTGGTCATTGGCTTAATTCACATTTTAAAATTCAGCACATTTGTCTTTTTCATGGCTTTTTTTTGTTGTTCTTTTACCTTTAAAGCTTAAATAGTTAATGTAAACCTTAATTTGGCACACCCATAAAACTTTAGATTGGTAAAAGTGGACAAGAAACAATAAATATAAGGGGTTTAAAATAAAAGGTCATTTAAAAAAAATAATACACTATGTCATTTCAACATGTTTTATGTTCCTTCTGTGTTGTTCCTTTGCCTCTAGAGTTGAAACATATAATGTAAAATTACCTTGGCATTCCCATGATGCTTTATATCACACAAAAAAAATAAAATAAATAAAGATCCAAAATTGTTAAGTCATTTGCCAACAATAAGTGATAGGCGGTTCTACCTTAACATAGTCTATCTACTATGTATATTGATTATTAATATGAAATATAGATATCAATGTATAATAATAATAATAATAATATTATTATTATTATTATTATTAAATATTACCCTAAGCTAGTCATTAATTATTAACTTTTATTTATTTAGGCTAGGTTATGGTAGCCTAGCTTAAAATATTAAATAAAACTATTTACACTAATAAGTAATAATAATAATAATATTATTATTATTAATTGTAAAAAAATTGGAAAGAAATTGCTAATGAATGTCTCATTTATTCTAATTTTATTATAGTTGTCATATGTGATTTTTGTGCAATTTGCTAACAAAGCTAAACATAGTTGACCAAAACTATATATATGATGTGTACATTCATGCATATAGGGGTTTATCTTGGGACTAATATATAATCACAATAGAACTCCACAAATTTTTTACATGAATCGTTTCTTAATTGTTTTTAATATTTCAATGGGATAGTTGCAATGTAGTTGTAGATTAGTTGTTTCAAAGTTCTAGTTTCAAGGTAGTGAGGTTTTCATAGACACGATTTCTTGTAGTGAAATTCACACAATTAGTTTTAAGCATTCAAAATTTGATGTTTGAATGATTCAATTCCATGTGTTGTTAAAATTTAAATTGTACATGATAGTGAACTTCATTATAAGGGGATTCAAAAATACCCAAAATATTTACATTCTACAAAAAAAATTCTTACCACTCCCATGCTCCTAGTAGGAGATGGTAACTTGACAACATTTAATTTTTTCTTCCCATTGGATTCAATTGTTGTCATCATAAAGGTCAACAATTGTTTAGAGACCCACATTAGACATCCACTACATCCATAGTGGTATCTTGTATTGAAAAATGTGGAGAGGGTGTTTGATGAAATTGGTTTAAAGTATAAGCAATTAAGTCCTAGGAATAGTTTCTTGATAAATGATTGTCCATATAAGTGGATGGGAAATCCCCCATTTTGTTAAATTTTGTCCTATCCCTTCAACAATGAAGTATGAAGTAACTATTTACTAAACAATTTATGGCCTTACCTTGTTGGATTGTTAGGGCTCAAAGTGCTTATGGGTATGTAGGGTGAAATTCACATGGGTAACAACTTACAAAATTGAACCTGTAATGAAAAGTTATAGCAAAGTTTGCATTGTATCCTAAGCCTTGGATGATTGGTGGCGCCTTTCCTTTCCATGCATTTGCAATTCAAGTAAAAGTTTGATAGGTATAAAATTCAATGTCTTGATTTTTTAATCAACTTTTGGGGATCTATAGGTGAACAAGGCATTGTGTGCACCCATCTTGTCAAACAAATGCACATCAATATGAGATTATGTAGGCTATAAGAAAGCTTTAAGGTCACAAGGAAAGGAGGTTACAATTATAGACATGGCAAAGCACCCACCAAACTATAAATCATGAACATGTTTTGATTGGGTCAATTTTCACTTTGAATGTTGATGTTTTATAATTTAAACATTGTTTTGTTAGATTTTTTTTGTTTGATTAATACAAGTTGAAATATTGTAGTATGCTTTTATTAAAATGGAAGCTTATGCAAAATTTGAATTTTATCAACATAAAGTTCATCAGTTTGAATTTGTTTATAGTTTTCAATTCTATTTTTCAACTTTCAATGTATGTTGAATTACAGTTAGAATTAAAATTGGTGATGGTAGTATGTTGACAAATTGAAGTTTAATGGTGTATTTGCATTGGATTTTTTATGACACCTAAGTTGCATTTGACATTTTATTTTCTTTGTTTCTATGGAAAAAATTGTTAATTGTGATACATTGGTAGATTGCATACTTGTTTGTTTCTAGTTTGGTTTTTTTAATTTGCTTTACATTTAGTCTTTTTTCAATTTGATTTCCAATTTGGTTCTTTCAATTTTTTTACATTTTGTCTTGTTAGTATGATTTCTAGTTGGGATTTTCTTTATTTTTTGCTATTTTTGTCATATTAGAAAAAGGACTACATTCTACTCCAAAGTTTTGTTGAAAGCAAAGACGTAACAATTAGCAATTTTGTCAAGTTTGGAGGTGGGATAACTTTTCATCACAATAGCAACATGCTAAAAGAATTCCTACATGTTGACATTACATCATGTTTGTTAGTGGGTGGTAGTTTGCTAGTTCCAAAGGTTGGCCATGATCCCCCACTTTACATTAAAAACAAAATAATAGGGTATATAACACTTCGACCCTAAAATTAAACCACATTGTATATGTGAAGTGGGTGTTTTTCATGTGAAAATTGTTGTTACATTATATTCATATCAACATATATTCTAACTTGATGACTTTGAATTTGTATATATTAGGTTGCAACTTGCATCTCGATGAATAATATGTAGGTTGTGTGGATGTGTACATGTATTTCAAATTAGATAATTTATGTGTGCAATGTAGGCTTTTATATGTAGGAAGTAACATTAGATTTAAAGTGGAAGGTAACTAGGTCAAATCTTGTTAACAAATATATTATAGACATGCCATGTAACTAGATAGAAAGTCATATGTTGGACATCTTAGTCAAACAAACATGCCATTTGGCACCTATGATAATTAGAGGATTAGACATCTTAGTCAAAATGGACATGTTATTTGGCACCCATGTCAACAAAAATATAAACAACTTAGTCACAATAATGTGCCATTTGGCTTGACATAACATTTGTCATATACATCAACATAATCATTAAACATCTCAATCAGTAATGACATGCAATTTGGCACCACATTAATTGAATTTGTAAACAACTTCGTCACAACAATACACTAATTGGAATCGAGGTCATCTAGTATACTAGTATGATTAATCAAAATGGACATGCCATTTTCCATCCACATCAATGGAATTATTAGACACTCTAGTCATAATGGACATGCCTAGTTGGACTTACATAAACACTTAGTCATAATAGACTTAGTCAACTAATTTGTTTTTATTGCAGCCAAATTTGTCATGTGTTTATTATGATAAAAAATCAATCTTAAAAACCAACATATAAACAAAAAATTATTAAAATGATATAATGTTGGAAATAAAAACTTTTTAAAATACACAAATCTAAAAATACACCTTTCCATGCCGTTTAATTTGGGAATGGATTAAATAAATTGTTCTAGTTTAGGAAGTTTTCAAATGACAACTTATGACTTATGGAACTTAAAGTTTTCCTTTCTAAATTGACTCCAATGAATCATCGTCACTAAAACTAAAAACTATATCTAAAATATTGACTATACCCATTTAACACAAATATTAGACCCAAATGATGCCTCAACAATTTCTTCCTCAGAAAATTCTTTCTCCATTTCAAAAACATCAAAAATTATTTTCATCATGTGGATATTGGTTTCACTCCTATATATGCATTAATAAGGAGTCTTGTATTTGTTAGATAGATGAGCTCCTTGATTATATAAGTTGAAGGCATGTGCAACAAACATGGAACAACCAAAAACATAAACACTTACTAGTTGTTCATGGCTTTGAATAGAAACAAGGCATAGATTATAACAAGATTTTTTCATTGGGTGTTAAATGTGGCACCATCCATGCAACCACAATTTCCCAATGCAAATGCAAAAGGGATGTATTTCACCTAGCCATTGAAATAACATCTTTACACATGGAGAACTCAAGGAAGATGTTGATGTCACCTAGCCAAAAGGATTTGTTCAAGTTGGAATGGAATAGACAATATGTAAATTGTTTAAAGCTTTTCATGTCTACATCAAGTTCTTCAAGGTTGGTGTTAAAATATTGATTGATCATAATATTTTCATGAAAACAATCATTTGATAACACATTTAGATTGGGACACTTATTGTGCAATAAACAATGGAAACTTTGTAATTTTTTAGTCTTGTATAGAGACAATCTTGTAGTTACAATCGACAACAAGGAAAACAAATTGTGATTCAAATTTCAATTGAATTCTTTTTCAAAACAACAAACTTAATTAGAATTAAAAGATACTTGAGAAAATACTTCATTCACTTGGAAGAGGAAATCATTTCTCAAGAAGAATATGCATATTAAATCGTTAATTATAACCCTTATATGTTGAATTGTAACCCTTATCATATGACTAAGGACTTGCAACTTTTAGATTGTTAATTGACATGCAACATCTACATGCGAACCTTGTACATTACATAAGAAATTAATCATGGAGCTCATCTACCTAGCACATATAAGACCCAATATCACATTTCTTGTAGGAGCGATGTCAAGGTTCATGGCAGTAGCCCAAGTTCCACACTTAAAACTCAACAAAATTTATCAAAGTTTGTTATATCAAGACCAACACATTAAATTTTATCCACACGCAAAACCAACACAAAGCTCAAAGGTTAAATAAACACTAATTCAACAAAAATTCTACTACAACAAACATCTTCACATTTGAAGGAACACCATTCACATTGTCTAGCAAAAAGACATACTCCAAACTTGTTCTCAATAAAGTTTACATAGATAGCTTTGGCTTTAAAGGGCCCAAAGGAAACAACATGATTATATCTAGGTTGGCAAATGACTCACATGAGATTAAAAATAGCAAGTAAAACAAGTATAGTTGTTAGTTACAACTACCATAGATTACACTATCAAGTGCATAAATAATCATGTATTCCACACACAAACAAAGCACGTGAAGGTCCACTATCATGGGAAAAAAAAAGGTTAATCTAGAAATATTGAGCATTCACAATGTTCCCACAAATATGGGAACATTATTTTAAGAGGGATATATAGTAGTAGTAGATTTATGCATACATATAATATTAGTAGATACAAATGGAATAGATATATTAATAAATCCCTTCAAAAGAACAAAATTCCAAGATTTGAGGAAAGAGAAGTGTCATCAGCCTACTATTGTCATGGGCATGAAGGATGAAATGTCATGTGTCCCAAGCACATTGTATAACTTAGAAAAAGACATGGAGACATTAACAATCTATGCTTTTAACTTTTAAACTTTGCATGGATTTTGGGATAAGTGCCTCACATCCAAAAGTAATTATATGATGGCCTTTGGCCTACAAATGCAACTTTAGTGTAAGTAGGAATTCAATATTGCTTAATGTTTACATTTAGAAAAATGAACTATATGTTTTTCTAGTTGTTGATGGCCATTGTGCAACACATTTTTAACAAGGAAGGTTGTCAAAAGGGGATTGAAAGGGATCAATATACAACATGGGGTGATTAAGGAGTATGATGGGAAACCAAAGTTTTTGAAGGTGACCCAATTCAACATGATATGTGTGATACAAGTTTAATCCCACACAACCAACCCCATCTCAAGGTTATTTCATCATTCATCCAAATTACCATCAACACAATTTGAAAATCCTTGGGCATACAAATAAATCAACTTCAATTGTTTCAAATCTTTGGTTATTGAGTCAATGTAATATGGTATAACATGCAATTGTTTTATAACACACAAGTTTGGCAATTCATGATAAATTCATCTAAATGACTAACAATTTTATCTTTCAATTGCGTCATGATGGCGAATTGGTCTAGAAATTATTGTTTTGCATTGAAATGAGCACTTAAGAATAATTGTATGCATGTTGCCAACCATGAATGGTTGAAGTTTTGAAAGAGAAACTATTTCCAACCACCTAATGGAAGCAACTTTGGTTGCCTGAATTTTTCATAGTGACTTCAAGAATACTAAGTGATTCCCGCAGTTTTGGAAGATTAGCTTACCCACTCACCATGTTAGGCTGCCTTCATTAATGGGCAATATTGAGACAGGGCGAGCATTGATAATGTATGCTTATAGGGAATCCTAGCCGTGAAAGCATTATTAGCTTGATGTTGATGATCTGGTTCTTTCATATTACTCATTTTCATTTGAAAAACCATTCCATCCAATGGATAGCATGTTATTTCAAAATCTAAAGTTTTAGTATGTACCAAAAATAATGGCACCTTACAACAACTTGCTAACCATTTCATTTTTTTTATTAAATCATTTTTTTTAGCAATATTAAGTTTAGGTTTTAACAAAAGAGTATATCCTAATAGGTTTAGAATGGGTAAATGCTTACACCCATCCAACTTTTCTAAAAGGCTCAAAATGTGGGGTGATGTGGCCTTTGCCAAATTTCCAATCAGTTACTCTTGAAAAATAATCATAAGTCTTAAATGACTACCAAAATATTCTGGTTCTGTAAATTATCAATAGCTTTACATTGCCATTATAGATCAAGTATCATAAGAAATATGTGATCACTCCTACTATTGTTGATGATAATCTTATATGAGTACCTACATTCATTCTAATGATTATACATGTACTAAGGCCAACTTTAGATGAGGGTCCAAGGCCCAGGAACCAATGAATTCAAGCAATTTTATTGGTTGAAAGCTTTAAATTGGTCCCCAAGGCTTTTAGACAAGGGTCCAAGACAAAAAAGTGGCAAATTAAGGCTAAACTTACGTGACACCTGTTCTGGAGGGAAAATCATTTGGTTCAGACCAAAAAATAGTGCTAAAAGGAGAGCTCCTGATTCGGAGAACCAAGAATCAGGCTAGGGACCAAGGTATAGTCCAACTCACCGATTCAATTTGCTTCAAATCAGTCCAAATTGGTTCCTAGGAAATTGGACCCTGGACCCTCATCTAAAGTGGGCCTACGAATAATTACAAACAAAATCAAATTTGGAAACACCATGCCCCAACCTTGCCAAATTGCAAATATTTGTAGCAGAAGTATGCATGTGAAAGGAAACAATAAATTTGATAACTTGACATGGTTGACTAGAACTTGTCGTGCTTTTGTTGTACTACCTCCATTTCATATGTGTTCACCTACTAACTTGGGCTTCGCATTGTTGTGTGCTACAAATGATGATCAAATTTTCTTTTTTCTTTCCTTATGTTCCCATATGGTTTTCAATAGTTTGTCATTATCTATGCCAATGCTAAATGTAATTTAAAACGATATAAATATCATAGACATAAAAAGGCACATGTTAATGCACATTTTCATATTCATGTTGGTGTGTAAGGAAAAGGAGTGAGGTAGTTAAGCATGAAAATGATCATGTACAACTGCAGCTAGTTGACCGGAGGTGACTTGGGTTCAAACTCCAGTTCATGTTATATACTTGAAAATTTGAACTTCTCACATGCTTTTGGAAAATAAATCACATTTCAGATGATGGGAATTTTTTTTGATTTTGCAACTCAATAATTTGAGTTCATGGACATTCCCACCTACATAAGAGCATCTCCACCCACACTCTCTATTTGGGCCTCCATCAATGTTTACTGCAGCCAACATTGGGAGTGTTAATTATTCCCCCATCCCCACCCATAAACATGGAAAAATGGACACTAGAAAGTCAAGAGACCACTAAAATGACATCACTTGGGCCAATTGTCAGTATGGTTGGCCAATAAAAGACAGTCATTTCCCTCTAGGAGAGCATTATATCTGGGCATCTTTATAGGCCCAATGTGAGTTTCTTACTATTTGATGGTTATACTTGACCGAACATATAGTGTAGAGGCTATGGACGACAACAATGCTCTAAGTTGGTCCATAAGCTCAATCTGAATCATGGCTGCTTTTGTATTGTTGCCTCTCATTTACACATGTAGTAATGGGATAGTTGTTGAGGTAGTTTAAATCAAGTGAATCAACAAAGCAATCCACACTTTGTTCAACCACCTTCTTTTCCCAAGACCTAACCCAAAACACATATTGAATTACAAAGCTCCTGATGATTTTCCTTCAATTCCTTCCTTTGCAACTTGCAGGTTACTCCTCTCATACATAATTGGTGTTTGTTAATTAATTACAATCCGCTGACTTGCAATTAGTGTGGACAATTTACACTAATTTGCTATTCTTCCAAAAAATTGCTCACACTTATTTAATTTGCTGATATCATCAGGCAATGATGATGGTCAGATGGACTTTGCAATTTGTGTGACTCTTTCCAGAAATTTTGTGATTGTTACTACTCTTCTAGAAAAAAACTTCAAAACTACCTTTCTAACTTTCTACCTTACAGAATCATGGATTTTGTTATAATATGTATAAGGCAAGTATGAAGTGTGAACCACCAGAACTCTTCCAGAACCGGTTCTTTTAACTTTGGCTGATAGGAAGTCTTCATAATGAGTTTGCAATTTATGAGAACCAATTGTGATTGGTAGTCCAATCCAAAAAGATTCATTTTGTTTCCAAGATGGCAAAGCTCATAGAGTTGAAGGTTGTGTTGGTTGTACCTTTGATCTTGATATATATATGGACAAGTGGCATGCTCCAAAAATGGCAAGAAGGTGTAGACCTAACCAACCCAACTGTTGAAAATAATTTGTTGAGACTCTTAAAAGTTGAACCAATGCAAAATGACATTGTCAATAATAGAAGTAGAAATGGATTTGCATCAATCTTGCAAATTTGGGATAGTTTTGAACCTATAGGAATTGGGCCTACTTCCTACACAAATTTTGTAGAAGGGGTCAGTTTAATAGTTCTCTGCAAAGTTTGGACTGAAAATTATCTGGTACCTTTTGGAAAGATCACTGAACAATTTACTGACCTTGATTTTGGAAGCATCTTAAATTCATCATATCTGGCATGGACAAATATGTGTCATGCATCCATTCTGGCCAAAGAGAGAGGCTTTTGGATTCCTTTTTGGGGAAACAAAAACACAATTGTGAAAAAACCAACCTGGAAAATCTTGGTTGATCAAAAGCATGGTCATACTTCTATGAAATTAGAAACAGTAGAAGTGGGGAAAAAAAAAAAATTAAAAAAATGATATAAACTGGGCAAAACTTTCATGACAAGAGAACACAACAAGAAAGAAGAAAACTGACCAAGAAAAGGAAGCAAGAAAGAAAGGGCATATCCAACTAACTCTGCACCAGATTTTTCCCTGCACATGTATAACCAACCCATGCAAACAAAACCGTAATCAAGATTATCACCACAACCACATCAGTGAAGCAGCAAACCCCTGAAAACCAAACAAATTTGGGAAAAGGATTCCAGCTACCTTGAGCTGCCACCAAAAGTGTGCAAGGAAGTACTAACCATGATTCAAGGAACTTTTGTGATGTTGAAGGAAGGTACAAAGTATGGTGACAGTTTGCAATGATGGTATGCAGGAGCAGTAGTATATAAAAAGAGGTGCAGCTTGACCATCTTATATTATATGCAACTAATATGATCTGTACAGTTGCTTTGGTGTAGTACAGAGGTAGGCATATAACCTTGAGTAGAAGTGAGTGCATGAAGAATCATTCCAGTCACAAGGGTCAGAAAAGCACAGTACAGATTTGAGAGATTGCTGCAAATTCCAGTTTTTTTCTTCACCATTGTTGCAGATTCCACAGGTTGTATTTTTGTCGCAGCAATGGTTTCAAATTACAGCTTTTCTTGACCATTTTTGTTGCAAATTCTAGCTTTTTGTAAACCATGTTTTCACTTGTGTAGCCCACTTTAGCTCTTCAACCCCCTTCATGTTTCCATGGATCTCCAGAATCCAAACAGGCAGCTTTGAAATCCAGCTTTCAATTCATGCACCCATGAGTTTTTGCCCCTCCAATCTCTCTCCCAAGTATCACAGTGTCTCTTTGTCTCTGGGCTTTTTTTCCTCATAACACCCAACTTGTTTCCCATAATTACTGCAGACACATACCTTCTTTGCTGCCTTGGAATTTCTTTATTGATCCATGGGCACACACTGCCTCCATTCTATGCAGATATTGATCAGCATAACAGCTGCAGAAAAAATCCCTCTTACACTTCTCTTGTCTTGAGATCCAGTAGTAGCATCAGCTGATAATGATCCAGTTGAGGTTTCCACAATTTGTTAATGAGGGTGAAATCTCTTTGAAACCCAAAAAAGAAGTAACAACAGCAGCAGCAACCTCAAGGTGTAAGAAATTCTTCACTTCCCATCAACTCATGGAAGTGGTTGAACATTAGTGCAGTACCTGGAGGTTTGCAGATTCAACTCGATTGCTCCTCAGTCATTCAAGAATCAGAACGCTCTTCTGCTGCACCACCACATCCCTCTTTGCTTGTGCTTGAACAGAAGCTGATTTGATGCAAGCCACTTTTTATGCTCTTGAGGGAACACTATAGTAATCATAAAAACAGCATTGAAACTGTTCAGTGAAAGATCATGGTCTGCATTTCCTTGCTAAAGAGCTCCAACCTTGTTCATTCAAGATTCAAGACATTCAAACACATTCAAAGTTGCAGCCAAAAGAAAAGCGGTTCAAGGAGAGAGATGAAAAACCCAGATCACAGAATAGAATATGAATGCAGCATGGATTTTTCCTTGAAATGCACTGAGAGAGGGCGAGAGCAGCAAAGCGCTGAAGCTGTTTGTTGTCAGAGCTGCAGAAGTTTTTGCAGTTTGATTCCAGGGACATCAGTGGGTGAAGAAGGTGGAGTGCAACCAAGGAATTGGACACTTTGAGGATCTGCATTGCAAGATTGAACGTGGAGTGCAACTGCGGAATTCGACACTTGGGATCATCTGCATTACAAGATTGAACGTGGAGTGCAAGGTATTAGAGTTTGGATATCGATCTGCATTTGCAAACTTGAAGGTGTAGTGTCTCAAAGGGAAATTCAGACTTCAGGATCTGCATTGCACAATGGCCGCTAGAACCACCAACTTAGGTCGTAAACCCAGACCTCCCAGCAGAAGAGAACTGCTGGAAAGCTTCAAATCCTTGGAAGCTGCAAAGAAGCAGAGAAGAAGATCTGAGACATCTGCTACTGCTGCTGAACCATCATCTCTTGCATACCAAGAACGTGTCTCGAGTGGGTCTGAGTTCAGAGGAACTTCAGGGACTTCAATGGAGAGAGCTCCTGAGGGTGCTGGAATCAATGGGCTTTCTGCTATTGAGGACAACGATCCATTTGATCCTGCAGCAGCAACTCCTCCTCCTCCTGCATCAAGAATTGGGGAAGCAGGTCTCCACAAGAGAGAGCAGCTCTCCACATTGGAAGACAACAGCGACATCGAGATACCAGAACTTGGTTCTTTTTCTTACCTGAGTCCTGGTGTCCCAGATCTGGATCTTGATATCATTGTAGCAGGTTCATTTCCTTCAACTCTTGGCACAATGGATCATGTAGTTCTGAATCTCGATCCGGTGGTGCCAATGAAGCTGCTATCTGATCATGAACCCACATTTGTCAACGTGCTGGAGACGAAATCGCTGGAAGAACAACAAGGCTCGATGATGATGCAACAAGAAGAACCACCACTCCTGGTGTTGCAGTTCTCGGATCTTACCTACACTGTGCACAAGAAAATATCAAGATGGAGACGATGCTTTCGCAAGCCAACTGCAGTAGTCGCTTCTTCTGCTGCTGTTTCCGCGTCTTCTGCAACAGCAGCAGCTATGGCGATGGCACCACCACCACCACACTCTCGCTTGGTACTTGATCATGTCTCAGGCGAGGCCAGAGATGGAGAGATTCTAGCTGTCATGGGGCCCAGTGGATCAGGCAAATCCACTCTCATCGACGCTCTCGCTCAAAGAATCGAGAGCTTAGAGGGTCGCATCACCCTCAACAGTACCCATGTCAGCAATCGTCTTCTTCGCAGCATCTCGGCGTATGTCATGCAGGTGCAAACTTGGATGCAGATCGATCGATGTTCTTGTGTATCTGTCTATCTTCTCATGCCTTCTTGTTCTTCTTGTTCTTGTTCTTCACGCAGATCACACTTTGGCCCGTTTCTGGGTGCATCACAATGTCTCTACCCTGAAGTACCCTGAAGGGTAGAGCCAACAAAGCACGACAATGACGATGAGCACACTCTTGGGTGATATTGACAGGACGATCTTAGAATGTAGGGATATCAAACTTTGGCCTGTTTTTGGGTGAATAACCATGTCTCTACCCTGAAGAACCCTGAAGGGGTAGAGCCAACAAACCACGATACAATGATGATGATGATGATGATGATGATGAGGGATATCAAACTTTGGCCTGTTTCTGGGTGCATAACAATGTCTCTACCCTGAAGTACCATGAAGGGTAGAGCCAACAAATCACGAAACAATGATGATGCACACACTCTTTCTTGGGTGACATTTACAGGACGATCTGCTGTTTCCCATGCTGACAGTGAAGGAAACGCTGATGTTTTCCGCACTTTTTCGAATACCGAGGACTCAATCCACGGCCAAGAAAAGGGCTCGAGTAATGCACTTGTTGGATCAGCTGGGCTTGGTGGAGGTGGCCGACACCATCATCGGCGACGAAGGTCGTCGTGGTGTGTCGGGTGGCGAGAGACGACGCGTCTCCATAGGAATCGACATCATCCACGACCCCTTGTTGCTTTTTCTGGACGAGCCTACCTCTGGTCTCGACTCCACCAGTGCTTACATGGTGGTACGTCTGTCTGTCCGTCCGTCCGTCCTTCAGTGCACGCTCTTTCTTCTTCATAGTCGCGCCCCAACCCCTCTCTCTCTCTCTCTCTCTCTCTCTCTCTCTCTCTCTTTCTTATTCCAAAGGGTGAAAACACATAATACGAACCACAAAGTGTTAAGTGTGTGGACATTGTTAAAAAACAAAACTGTACCCTTTCCATTTTTGAAAAATCACAAGGAAAGCATAATAATTTGAATTGTCAATTTGATTTTTGGAATAGGTTTCATTACTTGACACTAGTTCCAATGCTCAAAATTTTATATAAATTCATGATATTCAGTTTTTCCTTGGAGTATTTGCTTGAGCTTCATGCACTTAAAACAAGTATGAATACTTAAAATCACTATATTCAGTTTTTTCTTGGACTATTGCTTGAATTCCATGCACATAAACAAGTGTGAATACTTAAAATCGTAAGGGGAGCACAATAGTTTGGATTGTCAATTTTGTTTTGAGAATAAGCTAAGTGTTTGGATTGTCAAATTTAGTTTTCAGAATAAGCTCCAAGTATGATTGTCAATTTTGATTTTCAAAATAACTTCCATTACTTGAAAATTTTCAATGCTCGAAATGTTATGCAAATCCATTATGTTTCATTATTTTCTTCTTGGGTGATTTCTTGATCTACTTGCATGGATGCATGCAAGCAGGTGCGAACGCTTCAAAAGATTGCCAAGACAGGAAGCATCGTGATACTGTCGATCCATCAACCCAGTTTTCGCATCCTGGATCTCGTGGACCGTCTCATACTGCTGGCATTCGGCCAAAAAGTCTACGGAGGTCCGCCTGCGGAGCTTCACACCTACTTCCACTCCTTCGGTCGTCCGGTTCCTCAACACGAGAACAGCACCGAGCATGCTCTTGACCTCATCCAAGAACTGCACAATTCACAGGTACAAAGTAGTACCAGAGCTAGAAGACTCTTACAGTCGATTATCTAGTTATCCATCTATCTGTTGAGCAACAACAACAACAACAACTATGAATCCATCCTTCGTGTGCATGCATCCTGAGGAGCCGGAGCTTAGCTGAGATTCGCGAGTTGCTTAATTATTCTTGCTTCAAGATTGATTGCTGCCGCTTTCATCAAGAATTGATCTGTTGTCGCAGCAGCAGCAGCAGTCACTACTGATTGTGTTTCTTTTTGTGTGTTTTGCATGGGTTTCTTCTTCCTTTGACAGGGTGGTGTGAAGCAGCTGGTTGAATTCTGCAACTCCTGGATTGGGGCAGCTTCGAAAAGAGGCTCCGCCAGGATACTGGTCAGCTCCAAGGATGTGCGTGGCGCGATCAGTGCTTCCATATCCAGAGGAAAGCTGGTGGCGTCTCGACCATCCTCAGCATTCATGTTCGCCACGCAGCTTTCCAGTCCGCGTCATCATCATCCCAAGAAGAACAACAACTCCCACTCCCAAGAGAGTGATCATGATACCAAACTTAGTGGTGCCGATATGGTGTGCAAGTTCGCAAATCCTTGGTGGACGGAAATCCGTGTGCTTGCACTCAGATCCGTGATGAACATCAAGCGCATGCCTGAGCTTTTTCTCATGCGCTTGGCCACCGTCTTGGTCACCGCCTTCCTTCTCGCCACCATTTTCTGGAACCTCGATCACTCGCCGCTAGGCGTTCAGGTACGTCCGTCGTCATTACTACCTCGCGCGCCACACAATCATCATCGTCACTACCTACAGTCGCTTGCTTGCTTGCTTGCTGCCAATTCCTTCACAAAACAAGCCACTCATCACATAATGGCTCTGCTATTGATGAGACATCCATGAGGAAGAAAAATATTCAGCATACAAAGAGTCTCTTTCCATTAGGCTGTTGTGATCACAGTTAACTCGTAACTTGTGATCACAGCAGAGCAGACTACCGGAAAGCCACTGACATAAGGCATTATTTTTTGCTGTAGGAACAGCTGCTTCCTTTCCCCATTGGAGAGCTGCACTTGCATTGAAAATATGTAATTAATCAAAGTTAGGAACTCTGAGAACATACGTTCTCATGAAATGAAGTTTTTCATTTTAAAAACAGATGTCATTTTATGGTGCGGCACAGTTCGATTCAGAGCTCTCACAACTCTTCCAATTGGTCAATGCTTGACCGGTAGAGCTGTGGGATGGCTATGAGCATAATAGCTCTACTGTGTAAGCAGAGCTAGTTAGAAAAAACATAACAAAGAAGCTGGAGCAGCCTAATGGAAAGATGTCGTAAATTGGAAACAAATGGTGGTTAGCATGGTGAAGCCCAATTATGCTGCAAATGTTTGTGTAGTGGACTCCACATGACCTTAAAATGTAGGGATACCAAACTTTGGCCAGTTTCTTTCTGGGTGGATCACATTGCCTCTTACCCTGAAAACCGGGTGCTTGAAGGAAGCAGGTTGTTTGACACAAGAAAGAGTGTTGGATGTGTGAGGGGTGGGGGGGACACAGGAGCGGCTGGGTTTCTTCGCGTTCGCGATGTCAACCACGTTCTACACATGTGCGGACGCGTTGCCAGTTTTCCTGCAGGAGCGCTACATCTTCATGCGAGAGACGGGGCACAACACATACCGAATGTCATCGTACGTGCTGGCGAACGCGTTGATCTATGTGCCGTTCTTGGCCGTTTTGGCGATGTCGTTTGTGTTGACGGTCTGGTGGGCGGTGGGATTGGCTGGCGGAGGTTCGGGCTTTCTCTTCTTCTTCCTCATCGTCTGGGCCTCTTTCTGGGCCGGCAATTCCTTCGTCACTCTGCTCTCCGGGGTGATGCCCAACGTGATGCTGGGCTACACTGTGGTGGTAGCGTTGCTAGCCTACTTTCTTCTTCTCAGTGGCTTCTTCATCGCGCGAGAACGCATCCCCAAATATTGGCTCTGGTTTCACTACTTGTCGCTTATCAAGTATCCTTACGAAGCCGTGCTCATCAACGAGTTCCAGGTTGAAGGTCCTTGCTACGAGCGCGGCTCACAGATCCTGTTCGGAACTCCGCTGGCGTCGTTGAGTCCAACTCTTGTGAGTGAAATGCTCTCCGTGGTGAGCTCCACATCCGCCTTACTCAACACTCCTTACGCAAACATGAGTGCGTCGTCTTGTATCCTAACAGGCCCTGATGTGCTTATAGCCAAGCAAATCACGGAGCTCACCAAATGGCAATGTCTGGCCATCACGTTCGCGTTTGGCATTTTGTTCCGCTTTCTGTTTTATGCAATCCTGCGTTTCTCCGGGAGAAACAAGCGGGAATGAACAAGTCCAGATTCTTGCAAAAGCTACAAGAACACTGGATTCCTCAACAACAATGACATATACACCAGCAGAAAGCAGCAGCAGCAAGGATGCTTGGAAGTTGGATTGTGTATTGTAGAACAGAAGATACCTCAACAAGAGCAGTGAGAGCAGCAGCAAGGATGCTCAGAGGTTCGGTTTGTGAATTGTAGAACAGAAGATTACCTCAACAAGAGCAGCAAAAAGGATGCAGCTCGGAGGCTTGGTTTGAGCACACAAGATAGATACCTCAACAAGAGCAGCACACATGCTTGGAAGTTGGTTTGTGGATTGTAGAACAGAAGATACCTCAACAAGAGCATCATTGCAAGAATGCTCAGAGTTGGATTCTGAAGAGTATAGAACCGTTGCTCCTCAAGCAATAGCAGCAGCAAAGTCCTCATGCGACAGCAGCAACGAGTCCTCAAGCAACAGCAAGCACCAAGTCATCCATCAAGCTGGGTTTTGAAGTGCAGAAACCTGAGCTTCAACTACAGTGGCAAGGAAAATGCTCTCTCACCATACATTGAAGCAAAGCATATACATGTTCAAGCAACTGCACAGGTGCTGGATTCCCAAGGGGAATTGAAAATCTGCAAGAAGAGTTCAGAAACTGCATGCAAGCTGCAATAACCACATCAAAGCTCTGCACTCAAAATACATACACCTTGCAACCAGCTCTGAACTCCACATTCATATGAAGTTGCAATAAACTGCAACAAGCTCTGAAGGTCCGAACACATACAAGTTGCAGTAACTGTAACAAACTCTGAAGCTCCAAATACATACAAGTTGCAATGACTGCAACAAGCTCCAAACACATACAAGTTGCAATAACCCCAACAGGCTCCAAGCTCCTATCATGAGAAAATTACTATGGATTAAGCAAAGCTGCCACATCACACAGTGTGTTACAAATAGCACACACAACTTAGAATGACCCACAAGTCATTTCTGGGACACCCTGCAGCAGCACTGAGTTTACAACAAACTGTATCAGGTGCAGCGACATCTTTGGTGTCTTGAGGAGACACCTCCGAAGACATAGTTGCAGCAAACAACCTTTAATGCACTATTTCTATGACATTGGTTTCTCAAAGCTCATGCATTCTGGCTATGTCCAAATCCAACAACACTGGGAAAGTGCAACCAGCAGCTATGACAAGCAGCTCTGCATGAAAGTATTGGTGGTTTTTATACTTCTGAATTTCAGAGGAAAATCTCAAGGTCGGCTGAAAACTCTGACAACAAGAGTCATTGTTAAACTTGACAAATGGAACACCTACACAACTGCTGCCACTGCAACAAGCAATCTTTCTGGTAGGCACAATCTCTGTCATTACAGTCGGGGTTTTACAATGTGACACACTCTCCCATGGACACACAAATGTTTGCCACTTTCCTCATCACAGGTCCTTTACCACCACCCACAAAGCAAAAGAATTCATGAACATGTTTCTTCACCCAAAGCATAAGCAATAACTTCTTTCCCATTTACTCTAAGAAAGTCTCCATCAACAGATAAGCAGAAACTGCAAGAAAAGCAGGGACCCAAAAAAAGTCACCAACTTTTATTCTTGTGTGTTCAGACGAAGCACTACATAGGAGCAAGCACCCTGGCAAGAAAAACTATTTCCGGCCACCCCAAAGACTGAAGAAGCTCCTCTTCTCTGGTTTCTTCTTCAATCGAGCCTCCAGGGATGGAAACGAAATTGTGTTGAGTGCTGTGTCCAGAAAAATTGGCCTGCAGGGCACAGACTGAAAAGGGGGAGGTATTTGTGCTATCCGTGGGGGTTCTTTTGATCCAGGTGTTGTACTTATCGCAGCCTCATAAATGTCCAGCCTATCTAGTAAATACTGACCATCCTCCTGCAGAACAGTCGAGCACAAACAGCCACTCCATCTAATCAGTAAAAACCTCTTCATACAACTTGTCTAAATCCATACTTATGATTCAAGACAACATAAACAGAACTGAGAGAGGACATAACAACAAGGGTATAGAGATTTTTAAGCTGACAATACATCAGCAAAGAGGAAAAAGCAGAGAGCCATCCATAAAGAACAGGTTTTCTTTTTGAAAAAGAATAAAAACAAAAATTCAGAGTAAGGAGAGGACAGTTTGAACAACAGCTTGAACAACATTGGCAGTCACATGTTCAGAGACCTTCAACAGCAACATTTATGGTAGTGGCCGGCTAGCATAACAAATCTGACAACACATTAGAAACAGGCAAAAGAGGAGACATGACCCCTTAAGAATGGATAAAACAAAAACAAAACCAAACTCACGAGTAGTTTGAAAAACAGTGACCTTCACATGCATGTCCAGAGACCTTTGACAGCAACATTTATGGTAGGAACCAGCTATCATAACAGGAACCTCTTCATTCAAGTCTTTTCTTCATTGCACAGAGATGAGAAAATGAAACAAAACACTAGGTTCATTGAAATGCAATTAAAACCAGGTAATGATCAGAAGCATGGTCATTTGACTGTTTACCTCAGTAGAGGTAGGTTTTCCTTTCAGTGATATTGCCGCTACTCCTTTCTGTAATGAATCTTGGGCTTTTGCTTGGGACCTTGCAGTCTCCATCACCCCTTGTGCATGCACCACACAAGCCTCTCCTGTACTCCTATCTCGCAGTTCCTCCAATTCCTGCCGTTGTTGCTGAATACATGGACACACAGTCAGAACTTTTTCAACTTTGCTCTGTCTATCTATTTGAGTCAAATTAAAGTCCACAACATCATGGAGAGGAAGAAACCCACACAGTAAGATAGCAGGAAGTGAATTAAAGCCACCATCTTGCAAACTGAGTCTGTGATGAGCTGATCAACAAAGGGATAGAAAAATCACAAAACTGGAGAATTGTTATAGCTATTCAGAGAAGTGCAAAACATTCAGTACCTCCTCTGGGAAAGAGAGCTGTTGGAGTCTTTTTAGTGCTGATTCAGCATGCTCACATGCTCGTCTGAAAAGCACATAAGCTTCTGCATATTTTGAAGCCACTTTGTAAGACTGACCCAAGTAGAGACACCTGCACACATCACACCCAGAGTCAGCACTTCAGCTCTATGGTCTAGGGTTCAGTTACAGTTTTGTTCTCAAAAGCATTTTCCCTTGAGATGCAAGGAACAGAAGACAGTGATAGAAGTTGCAAACATGCCACGTATGATGGCTTAAACCATAAAAGTAACCTGGTTGATGCACAGTAGCATTGGACCTTTAGAAAAGTACTGATAGATGCAATACCTTCCAGCCTGAAAACCTTCCCTTCTGACTGTAAGCTTCTCAGCAAATAAAGTTTCACTCTCTTTCTGCTCCCTCCCTGATGTGGTGAGATCCAACAAATCTGTCACATTCTGCAAGACAAGCAGACATGCAAGATGCTACAGTCAGTTGCCCTTCAGCAAATTCACAGACTATGGACTGTCTCCAATGCTGGATGGCAACCAAGTGCATTTCAAAATCAGGTTTCATGAGCACAAAGATTGGATTTCAACACTTAGTGTTAAAGAAGGGTCAACTTGTGAATGTATACAGCATGCAGGACAGTCTTCAGAACCCTTACTTGAATGAGAATGTCATATAACCGAACAAGATCTTCAGGTTTGGCAGGTTTTTCACCCTTCTCTTCTTTCAGCGTGTGCTGTTGCCTTATGAGGCGTGCCTTAGCTGTGGCAACAAGAACAAGGTTTCGCTCCATAGTTCGCTGGAGGAGGATGCTGCTTACTGCTTTGTCTAAAGAGTTTAGCTCTTCTTTAACATCTTCAGTACTAACTGCTCTCACCTGCAAAAGTCATGAGAATGAGAAGATTAATTCATCCCCTTTCCTGCAAAAGCAGTATGAAGAGAGAAGCATGTACATCTTCATAAGTACTGGTAACCTCTCCATGTTCATGAATTAAGCCAACTTGAAGAGAATTGAGAGATAACCAGTAATGAGGTTGATAGACCCATCAAATCAGACAGCTCAACATATCAGCAAACATGAAAAAGAGGAATCCCAACCCTAGAGCACAGAGAAAAAAAGAGAGAGAAACAAGACAGAGAATTTGAAGAGCATGATATAAACAGGCTTTGAATAACTCTCCACTTAGGATTAAAAAGCCCTTGAAATAAGCCCTTGAAGATATCAAAGGCAGAAAACACCAAACAGAAATGTTTCAAAGCTCAGGTTCCACAAAGGTAAAATATTCCCCAGAAAAGGAGCAAAAGCAAAGCATTTTAAACCATATTCTGACTCAAGAGACACAGGATCAAGTATAAGACAACAGCAGACTGTTCTGTGAAAAAGGTCAAGACACCAAAAGTTGCCAATTACCATACAAGTCTAGAATGGTACCCAAATATCACTGAAACCGTCAGTGTCCGAGCTGCCCTGGATTGCCAAATACGCCCATTCCATGTCTTTACTGAAAATTAAAGGCATCTAACAGATCTTCCCTTAACAAAAAAGAAAGCTCATAAAAGTTCCAAAGTTGCAAACGAACCAAATCTTCCCGGATGTGGCGTTTGGCATCTTGATAAGCCACAAACATTTTATCATAGGTTGTGAGCTTCTTTTCTGCAGGCAATTGTGACTCCTTCAAATCTCTTTCCAACTGTTGACCTGCTCCCAACCATAAGCAAAACCACATAAAACAGCGTGAGGAAAACTTCATGAAACTCAGAACAACCTTAGACTGTCATACCCACTTCCAGACTCCTAATTTCAGATGTGGCCATCAAAGGACAAGTCACTTCCTCTAATGCTTTTACATTTTACAACCTAGGCCACAAAGGCTAATGAAGGGCCTAACCTTTCAGAATGCACATGCGAGTCTTCTCATTTCTTACAAGCAGCTTATGACCCAACCATTCAAGCTCAGTCATGGAGACAGCCTGCCGCAGCCGTGCTTCTTCCATCACCGCCTACAGCCCAACCTCCCATAGTTAATTATCAGCAGACAATGACAATTCCGGAAAGAATAATCCAGAAAGTTTCCTGAACACTCACAATCATCATTCCCATTTTCATTTGGTACCCATTCTCTTGTCTTGGCATGTTATAATTATCATGATACCAAGTGTACTCATAAAAGACCTTGGCATTGATTATATAATGAGTCACTTACCTCAAGTTTTGATTGGAGAAGATCAAGACCAGGGCCATCCTGGGTACTCAGATCAAGAAGGTCAGAGCCTTGGATATTGGAGAGGCCCATTTTGTAGTTGCAGTAGCGAATGCTTGGGTCCAATTCCTCCAACCGCTGCCGACATAGAACCTGATTTTCTACATCACCATATTTTCCTAGCTCCTCATATACAGCCCTGGTCAGCATCAAGTATCCTACGTTAAACTCTGAGAGTAAACTCTCAAATACAGCTGAGGTCCAGGTCACACCCTGTCCATACCACACAATCACAATGTGGTATGTGCTTGTGCACATGCCAAGAAACACCAGAACAATGGGATCATAAAAGTGCAGAGCTTAACCTGGCACTCTTGAACTTCCTCAAGGCTGTTTCCCAGTCATCCTCCCGCTCCAGCAACAGGTTGCCTCGCATGTGTGCAGCATATGCCTATCACAAAAGGCCTTCCAATGTCAAGAACCAACATGACAGCCTATAGCTTCTCCTTCAATTGACCAATACTCCCAGTCCTTCAAACATAGGGTAGAGTGACAGAGGCAATGAACAAAAGGTAGGCTTTTTACATCACCATGTTTCAGATCTTAGGCATATCTAGAGAAGAGCTGGAAGGGGGTAGCCAAGAGTGCAATTGATCTACTATTGTAATGTGCTGTATCTTCCTACAGAGAACTGCTCCAGGGGCTAAAGCTAATCATATAATTGCATCTAACAGTTGCCTGAAAGGTTTCACATAAATACCGCAGCCTCCAAAGCAGTTCGAGGGTCTGCCTTCTCTGAACAAAGTCGAGAAAATAGATCTCCCCACTGGGCAGCCTTTGATAATCGGCGAATCAAATGCATGTGCGCCCGGGCACTAGCACCCTGTGGTGCCTGCTTTATCTCCATTGCATAGCTCCAAGCTCGCTCAGCCAAGTATAGCAAGATGTGAAGGTGCCTGTCCAGGTAGTATTCCTTTAATGCTAATGCCTCTAATAGCACATTGACAGGGAAGGTGAGATTTGAATCATTTGAACACTGAGCAAGAAAGAGAGATGCATACACGCAGAGAAAATGAAGAAAAAACAGGGCAGGTTCCACAGGAGGAGAGAAAGAGAGAGACCTCACGTTTGTCACAGTTGATTCCACAATAGGCTTCTTCACATATTTGCCGCGACCATGCTGAAAGTTCAAGGACTTGTAGAGTCGCATCAATCTTGCTGTACAATACCGCCTGTGGAACGAAACATTTTTGTATTTTAAAAAATTACACTACCAGAGAGACTAACCTAACACTGTCCTCGTGATGTCTATTAGATGCCTAAACAACAACAACAAAGTGCAAACTTTTCTGAAACAATACAAAACCGCCTTGAAAACGAGGAAGGACGGATAACAAGACCTGTATCGCTGGTAGTCCCCATGTCGCAGTCCATGCTGTGATTGTGCCTCCTTTATCAACTGCAAAACTACACTCTCACAACCACAATGATACATTCTCCCATCAGCTCGACACACAGTTTTTCGTCGTCAATGCCATGCAAATGAGGCCCTAGCAGACTTGAGAACCAGAATTCCAAAACAAGAGCGCATGTGAAAGGAATGGAGAAGAACAAAAGAAAGCATGCACAAAATTTCCAGTCAAGACTTGGAAAACGTTCCCAATTTGTATACATCACTGAGACAAAGTGCAAGAAGGGAAAAAAAAATCATGTGAAAAAGCAAGAGCATCTAAATCCAAGGCCATAGAAACGCCAACATAGAGTCAGAAAAACCCCAAACACAAACGTACGCACACACACACACACACACACACACATACCATTGACAGAAAACCGATTCACGACCACCGTTGCTCCAAGGTCCCCTACATCACCTCCATCAACCTCCATTTCCACTACCGCTTCAGCCATTATTCCGATCCCTGCTTGTAAGAAAAATCCAACTACAAAATGCTCTCGCTCCTCCTCCTCCTCCTTCCCCCACCCCCACCTTCCGCAAGCTCTTCTGCTTCTTCGTCTCCTCCCTTTGCTACAACTCTGCCCTAACAGTTTTAGGGTTTTACCGCTCCAGTAGGTACCTACTAGGCACATCTCTGCTACCTCGTACCCTACTTCTTCAGAACCGTACATCACCCCATGGATGAATGATTTCCTACTAGTTTTTTTGGTCTACTGTTTACTCCTCTTACATGGATGATATTAGTCCAATTGTGACTAGATTTGCAATCTCTACTTTCTCTTTCAAGGGTTTTGGGTTTTTATATTCTTGATGTTATATCAATTTAGGTCAAAACGTTTGAGCATTGTAATTTTTAATGGAGGTTAATGAATTTTTTCAACATTTTCATCCTTGTTGATGTTCACAAACATGTTGGTTTCATTGTGCCATTCCACATGAATTTTGTTTAATGATGACATGTATAAAAAATCAATCAAAGTATTCTCCAAAAAATTAATAAAGCATCTTGGACTCAATTAGTTTTGTTATCATTTTTTATTTTCATGATCTTGGAACCACACATTAGCAACAAAAAAAACCAATATTGATTTTTTTTTTTTCATGTTTTGTTTTTTTTAATGTGAAATTCATATTTTATGTTTTCAATTTTTTTTGGTTATATTTTTAGATTTTGATGTATTTGAATTATAGTTTGGGTCTTTTTCAATAATCTTAGGATTTTGGGGGTTGCCATTTTTTGATTTGTGTAAATTTCAACATTTGCAATGTATTTGAATGTGAAGAACTTGATTGAAAGAAAAAGCTTACAAGCATACTAATCATAAATTTAACATGTGATGAATTAATAATAAAAATCATGTGAAGTTCATTTATTCATAGGTTTATACATTTTACACACAAATATCATGCATTGAAAGCATATTTAACACATGGATAAATGTCTTAACGGATGAAATACGAACTTATGAATGAATGTCACACAAATTTCATATCTTTTAATAAATTTGTGTTTCAAGTGTGTTTTCAATACATGAATTTAGTAAACATACGAATTATGATTGAATGAATTTTGCATGATTTTCATTATTAAATTGTGAAATGTTATGTTTGTGATTAGTAAGTGTGACCAATAGTTCAATTCAACATGTAAGCACAAAACAAGAACCAAAAATCAAATAACTCAATGTAAATGAAAAGGTAGGAACACTTAAGGTAAGGTTTGCTCACCATTTTTGCAAGAGGGCCTCATTGTTTATGGTGTCCAAAGAGTAGATGGAGCCCACCTCTTGGCACATCTATTGCACTAAAAATGGCCGAAAACAAATTAGAGGTGAGAAAATTATGACCCCTTGAAGTAAGGGGGGTCATTTTTATAGAAAATTCTCAATTAAACAACTCATAACCTATTGTAAACCCGTCAAAAAAATGCTGAAATATTACTTTGTTGCCTTGAGAAGGTGTTCCTATAACATTTTACATCACTCAAAATGAAGAAGAATTGAGGAAGATTTGCCAAAATGTTTGGTGATAAGCTAATGTTTGGTGGGGGGCATGTTTACCCTATATATCCAATAAGAGCTTATTTGCAAATCAATTGATGGAGAGCCTCAAAATCCATGCAATGGCTTTGCAAGTGTCATCCAAATTGACTCACAAAATTTGACCTTGCTCATATCTTCAACTAGCAATCAAAAATCATAAACAATGTTAACCAACCATGGCATTGTTTAAGTAGCAAACTTGCCCAAAAGTCCAAATCCAAAGAAGATGTTTTCATTAAGATACAAGATTTATTGAAATCCAATATTCATACCGACAAGAAAATGTGATAAAACACAAATAGAAAGTAGGCAACATTCTCATATGAATAAGTAAATTTTCATAAGTATTGTGTGCAAGGGATGAAACTAGCTAAATTTTCAAACAAGGAGATGATGGGAATAGCAACATAAAAACACATTGTCATGAAGGAGGGATATGTGGAATGCTTGTGATGGTAATCAACATATGCACAACTCCAATTTGACATTTGAATGTTATTTGAACTACATTTCCTCAAGTGAATTCTAAATGATTTTAGATAATTGAGGATTCTAATATGATATCTCTTTCAAGAATTCAAAAGTTATTTGAGATGTTTGATGAAATATGATGGAATTGTAGACTCATTTGTTTTTCAAATGGACTTTTCATTTCTTCTAAAAGGCAAAACTTGGAGTAGATATCCCTTGCCACCATTTGAACTTTGAATGAATGACATATCGTTGAATTTTCTTATTATCACACTTGCAACTATTGTTGTTGATTGTGTATCTCACCCCTTACAAGTAAGGGTAACAAACACAAAAACTTTCAATGTCTTGTTAGTTCTCAAATTTCCTAGCCAAGTCCAACAACTTGCATTTAGAAGATATATAAGTCATATGAATAGAATTTGCAAAATGTATGATGTGAAAGAACTCATCATTCAATCTTTTGTTTAACTTTGTTCAATGTCATAAAAGCATCTTGTACTCAACATTATTCAATGTGTGAAAAGATTTGACATCCAATCTTTTGCTCAATTTTGTTTAATGTTGTGAAAGGAACTACTATGCAATATTCTCCTCAATTTTGTTTAATGCCATTATTGGATTTGTCACATAATGATCCACTAAACTTTGTTGAATGTCATGAAAAGACCTATAGTTCAATATTTTAGTCAATTTAATTCAGTGAGAAATTTAGGAATTTCTTTTGCCCCCATTAAAATCAATCTAATTAAGCTTTTACCAAAATGTAGAATAAGGAAGCATATGGAGACCTAAGGATCTAGAATTATTCCATGTTTTTCTTCATGGATGCCACACTTCATTGAAATGTTGAAATTCTCAACAACATTATTGTTGATGTCTCATGAAAAAAGTACAAACAAATTGTGATTCTCCAATTTGTCTCAAGAAAAAATGGCAATTCTTTTCTCCAATCCATCTTAAGAAAAAAAATGATATTTTGTTATTATCCATTTCAAGAAAAGGTGACAAGAAATTGTGATACTCTAGTCCATCTCAAGAAAAAGTGTGAAAAAACTTATTGTTTTTCAGTTTGTTTACAAATCCAAATTCCTATTAACAAAGATGATGCCATACTAGTGAAATTAGAATGACAAAGAAGCACAACAAGAGCAAAAATCAAGTACCATGTGGAAGGTCACTTCATTCACATGCAAAAGGAGTGGCTCTCACACAATAACATATCCTCTTGCCATTTCCAATTCTTGACATTTTGGGATCACAAGCAATCCAAAGAAGAAACACATAGGTAAAGTGCAAACTAAACTATGACAATCCTCTATGATCTAATGGCATACATAAAATGAATTTCTACAAAGATTCATCAAATTGCTAGGAAGTTGACCATCGTCAATACATGGGAAAGTGATTATGTTGAGTACCTCAAGATATCATTGTTTGGATATTTGAGTCTTATCAAACAAGCTTGCAAAAAGAGAATTTCCATCTTAGAAGTACTCTTGAAGGTGTAAAGGTTGAACTTCTATGAAAGATAGTAACATTGTAGGACTAGTTGTTGGTAAATTACCAGATTTGAAAATCAAAGCATTCCACAAAATGAATTATTTTCCTTATGTGAAGTGCAAATAGTGAATAGATAAAGACAATGCATTTCAAACAAAAATAGTCAACTCAATGGCAGCAAGGCATGCATGCATGCATGAGACATGGATGACAACAACCTTTACACCCATAAAAAGTTTGGTGTGAATTAGTTCTAACCAACGTATTGTCAATGTAATTTAATCAATCGGTCACTAAAATCCATGTACATATCCAGGGGTCAAACATTGGCAACAACCACATTAAACCCCTTTACAACCATCACCAAGTGATCACTTGGAATATAAGCTATCAAGTGATGAGTAATCATAGAACCCAACAACATTTGAGATAGCAGGATAACATCTGGAAGGTTTAAACGTTCTGGAGTACACAAAGGCCAGAACTGATCAGTAATTTTACTACCAGAACAATTCTCTGATCTTTGAAGGTCTGAACTTGGAACAGAACAATTGAGATTCAAGACCACCTCCCCTAGACTTCATTCCATACCCCTTGAGGAAGAACAGAATATTCTTATTTGCTAACCAAACACATATGCATTGTTTAGTGTCATATTTCAATTGAGGAGGTTCTCCAACTCAAGTGTGGAGAAGGACCTCCATAGGACCTCCATAGTACATGTTCATGAGCACCCATTTTCAACAAATGAGTGCAATCAATAGATGCAGACCTGAAAAATCCACCTCGTATGATGCGGCAACAAATGAGAGCACAATGCTTCCCATAGCTGTGGAACGACTATTGTCATCTCCTTTTCCACTTTGTAGCATTGGAAGTTGATAAACAAATCTCCTCCAAACTTAGCAGATGATCAATGAAGTGACCAAAATAGTACAATTCCATTAAAGTCACCCCTCTCTGATTGAATAACCAGGTCAACCTTAGTGGAAAATTACTCGTACTCTGGTCTGGGTGATCCCTGGCTCTTCATCCTCAAACAGTGCCCCATAGTTCCCATGTTCTGGTTAACTGGGGATCTTCTTATCCCTGTTGTAGGGAAAGGACCTCAAGAAGCCAGCTTGAAAGCATAAAGAACATAACCCAAAAGCCGCTGAGAAAACAGAGCACTGACATCACCAATAATCCCCGCAAGAACAAAGACCATTCTCAAAGTGATGAAAGCGATTAGCATCTCTTACTATAATTGCTCTCCCAACAAGCTTTGAAATAAATTTTGTGGCAGTGTGGCAGTCACCACATACCCGCAAATTCTTGAAAATGCGGAGTGGAGTACCAGGAGGAGTGCTGATGAGCCCAAATGCTATGGCTAGCTTCTCACTGTGGTGCCACAGACGAGTCACCTTCTCTTCTTCTTCCACATCCCGTAACACAAATTTGGTGTTTGGCACATACCCAACATCATTCATCTGCCTGGACAGTTTCTTGAGTTCTGCATGGATCTCACTAATTTGAGGATGGTTTTGATCATCTGCAGTAAATGTATGCACCTCGCTATTCACCTCAATCCAGGTTTGCCCCGGGTCCTTCTTCACACCCATCCGCAACCTCTGTCGTTGAATATTTGCTCGGAGATCCCACTTGCCTGCAGCAGCATAAATATTTGAAAGCAGCACATAACCTGCTGCATCCCCAGGGTTTAATTCAAGAACTTGTTTGGCAATGCGTTCTCCCATCTCCACCTCACCATGAACTCTACAGGCACCAAGCAAGGCCACCCAGACATAAATATCGGGTTCACAGGACATTGCCTTGACCAAATCCTCTGCCTCGTGCAAATAGCCAGCACGGCCAAGAAGATCAACCATGCAGGCATAGAGCTCCAATGTTGCAGGAATACTGTAAACAGGCCCCATGGATTCAAAGTAGCACAGGCCTTCATCCAATAGGCCTGCATGGCTACAAGCTGAAAGAAGAACAAGGAAGGACACCCTATCTGGCTCTACACCTTCTAGACACATTTGCTCAAAATGTTCAAGAGCATCCTTCCCATGCCCGTGCATGGCATATCCTCCGAGCATGGCATTCCAAGTGGCAACATTACGAGTGGCCATTTTGTTGAATACACTCCATGCATCTTCTATGCTCCCACATTTGGAATACATGTCAATGAGGCTAGTCCCCACACACACATTGGACTCACATCTGCTCCGAATGATCTGTTTATGAATATGCCTGCCCTCTTCAAGTGCAGCTACACTGGCACACGCACTTAAAATTCCCATGAATGTGACATAGTCAGGCTCCACCCCTTCCCGTTGCATTTGTCGAGACAGTGCTAACGCCTTCAGCCCCTCCCCACATTTCACATGTCCCAAAATCATGGCACTCCAAGCAATAACATTGCGTGAAGGCATCCTATTGAACACACTCCAAGCCTCATCAAGACTCCCAGATTTGGCATACATGTCAACGAGGCTGCTGCCAACAATAATGTTAGACTCACAACCCTTCTTGATAACCTGTTGATGAACACGCCTGCCTTCCTCAAGCGCTGCTAAACTGGCACATGCAGTCAGTACACCCACAAAGGTGATAGGCTCTGGCTGCACCCTTTCATGCTGCATTTGCTGAAATAGTTCCAATGCCTTCCGCCCTGCCCCGGATCTCACATGTCCAAAAATCATACCATTCCAAGCAACCACATCACGTGTTGGCATCTTGTTGAACACTCTCCAAGCATCCTCTAGGCTCCCACATTTGGCATACATGTCAATCAGAGCATTATTCACATAGAGATCTGACTCACAGCCACTTTGTATGATCTGTGTATGGATGCATCTGCCCTCTTCAAGTGATCGTAGACTAGCACATGCATTGATTACTGATACAAACGTGAACCTGTCAGGAGTCATTCCTTCTTGCTGCATTTGATAAAAAAGCTCCATTGTCTTCTCACCTTCCCCAGCCTTAACATGTCTTCCAAGCCTGGTATTCCATGAAAAACTGTTCAATTGTACAGTCCCTGGCGCCATTGCAGCCAGCTCTGCATCCACCCACGGAGGTTTAAATTTACCATTCAACCAGAGTGCTTCCTGTGTCTTCTTGTGTTTGAAATCTGGATATTTTGGATTTACCTACAGCCAAAAATCCAAATGCAACAACCGATCAGCTGTTGCAGCCAGGGACATCAGAACTCGCCAAGCAAGAACAACATCCAATCGTACTGCCTTCCCTCAAAGAGAACTGTGATGTGGCAAATGTCGTTTCCATTTTACCTTCTCTGGCCTGTGATCCCACCATTGTGAAGGATCCAAGAAGAACTCCCGCCAAAGCTTCTCTACAAGAAGTTTCTGACCTGCAAATTTGTGAACAAATTACATCCCTCACAAGACATCTTCTTCCTCTCTGAATGTTCATCAGCAGAATTTCACACAATGGACAAACCTTTGTCAACAAGAAACTTCCTCCTCTGCTACTTGCTATGCAAGCCCAGCTTTTGATTTACAGACAGTTGTTCTTGGCTCTTGCAAGCTTGCAAGCAAGCCATGAGCAACGTGTAGACCAGAAACAAACACAAGACTGCATGCAACCAGCAATTCCTCAGAGAGAGAGAGAGTAATGAAGCATACCGCCCGGATATCGTTTCACTGCTACATTTGTGTCGAGTACCGCCACTCCCTGAAGAGGAACAGCTGGTTGAGAAAAAACACGCTCCCGAAGAAGTCGCCGTCGTCTTCCCGTATGGTGCACAACGTGTTGATGCAGCAGAAGGAAACTCCTACCCGAGGAGGAACAACTGCTCCTCCTTTCCCATATGAACCTACTACTAGGCTTGTGGTATGGAGATGGTAAAGATGATGATGATGATGATGATGGCGTTCTACTACTCACCGCAATCATCAGCACTTGCGCTTCCCTCAGCGATACACACATTCCTCCTCCCACAAAAAACATCGACGAGAAAAAAGAAAATGAGAAGCTAACTTCCTCTGTTCGTGCAACACAGACAATCAACGAGAGAATCAGATCGAGAAATTTTTCTCTTATTCGCAAAACACACAAACAACAAGAGAACTCAGCGAGAAGAAGGCGAAGAAGAAGAAAATCAACGAGAGAGACGAGCCGAGGGAGAGAGAAGAGACGAGAGGAAGAGAGAGAGAGAGAAGAGATAAAAGAGAGAAAAAGAGGGCGCCATCTGTTTTGTTTAAAGAAAATTCATCGAAAAATGGCGTAATATCAAATCAAATCACAACCGTTTGAGGATTTTCCCTACCAATTAAAAATATTTTTTCAATACCCACAGCGAGTGCCAGAAATTTGGAGAGCCTCGACACACAATTTTATAGTATTCTTGCTTGGGTTCAGAGGTTTAGGGTTCATGCTAAGAGCATCTCCAGCGGTGGTCAGTATGTGACCATGCACAATAAAATTAGATGAAGAAAAGTCCAAAAGAATGCCGGTTTGGCTCAGGAAAATGGTTTTGGCTCCGCATAATTGCACAGTTTGCAGTGTCTGGTAAAAAAAATCGCAACAACAACATCGTGCACCTGCAGAAAAGAGTGTAATAAGTATGATGTGATTGGTGCTCAGTGTTTCTGATTGGCTATCATAATGATTGGTCCAGGTGGTTTGCTATTAATAGTCCTCCACATTATTTTGCTGTCCCAGTTTCAGTTTTATGGGTGAGGTTGCAAAAAAGTAAATAACTAAATTTGGATGTGAAAAATATTTTTGAAGGGTCGCATACTACTGAGCACCGCTGGAGATGCTCTAACATTGGAAAATCTACCGGAGGCCATATGATGCTAGGCTTGAGTTTTCGGTTCTTTCATCTTACTGAACTCTTGATCTCAAATTGCTGAACCGGATTGGAAATCATGTATGTAAAACAAAGCGAATGTGCTTTTGATGGGTCGATTTTTCTGCCTTTGGTGATGATAGGTATGCGGTTTTTCTTCTCTCCCTTTAAGATTTCCATGCCTCTCTATTCACCTAAAACATAGGTTTTATGGATCAGAGTATGTTTGTTCAATATGCACTAGAGCTTTTGATAAGTGCTGGCAGATATGATTATGTTGAAATCTGGAGGGTCTTTTGATGTTGGTGATGAATTACCTCATCTCATTTGGTGTAAAGTCATGCGTGTATTACCATGATCTTGAACCCTGTTGGTTTTGGAAACTTTTCAATTATGGCATTATGGTCTGGAATTCTTGAAATTTCTTCATAGGCTATGATGCAGTAAAGGTGAATGGGCTATAAGTGGTCGTCATGTGAGTGTTTTGATTGATGCTGAAGGAAGAATGCTAGGGTGTTTAACAGAGTCCATGTTGCTGTGTGTTTTAGGTATGAACCAGTTCAAGTCCATGTTTTGGGGAACAGTGAACCCAAGAAGCAAAATGGGGCACCTGCAGAGGGCATGTGATACACAGAAATTCATTTGTGCTGGTTGCAAACATATTGACCTTGATGATGTGGATAAGGATACGTATCACCACACATTCTTTGATATGCTTGGCAATTGGTCTTTTGGTGATTACTTTAAAAAAGAAGCCATTACATGATGGGCTTGGGAGCTGTTGACAGAGGTTTCTTCCCTAATAAAGCACTCTCTGGCATCTTCATTTCCTGGATGTCATATGGCTCCTGTGGTTTCTTTCCATGTCACATACAAGATGTCCATGTTTGATTGTGTTTGTTGTGGAGAGCATTTGTCATAACAGGTTGCTGTTTTGCATATTTCTGAGCAAATGCTGAGTTTAGGTATGGGTCTTTGCAGGTTTACAATGTACCTGCAGACTGATTGTATGCCACTTATTTTGGAGGAGACAAGAAACTGGGTTGGAAGAGGATATAGAAGCCAGAGACATCTGGAGAAATTTCCTACCTGCAGAACACATCCTACCATTTGGATGCAAGGTCAGCACTTCTATGTCTGCAATGCATATGCTGCTTTTGGATTGATAGGCTATTCCCAAAGGATACATTTCCTGAGGAACTTTGTGTGTAAGCATGTGAGTCTATGGATTTTCAACTTTGTATTATTTTTATTTCAATCTCTCTGTCAGAGGTCTCTTGATTGAAGGTGATGCTGTAGGTGATGCTTTGTTCTAAAGAGGAGAAAGTTACTCATACTGCCCATGTTGCATACAAAGTCCTACGAGTGTGTAACCCTTGGGGGTTATGTTGACTTGGAGGCTTTGGAATTGCTGAAGGAATCTGTCTGTGAACATACTGCAGCCAACAGGGGCCCATCCCTACACAGAGCGTTTAGGGATTGATGATTCAGATAATGTGGACATGGCATATCAGGTGGTAGCTGATCACATTTGAACACTCTTTTTCAGTTGCTGATGGCTCTTGGCCAGGTTTTTCTCTAATGCTTTCTAAGTTTGCATATGAAAATAGAGGAAATCATCACTGAAAAGGAGTCCAGCTTCAACCAAACCCTTGTAAAGGTAATGAAATACTATGCAACTTCTAGATTATAGTTGATGGAAGGGACTGGCGGTTCAGACCATCTGTGTTGCCTTGTTGGGTATGATACATGGTGATACAATGTCTTTTGCTACTATCATTTGTTTCTTATTGCCTTATAAATTACTTATACATGTAACTCTATTCTCCTGCAAAGGTTTGTGGGCTGCCTTGCATTCACATGGGTAGTTCTCAGTATTGATACAAGTGACCCCTCACAAGAATGTCTTCAGGTGCTGTTCAGGTTGTACCTTCTCATGCTTGCTGATTTTGTGCAGGGCATTGAGAGGTTCAAGAAAGCTGCTGCAGAGGTGAAGGATGTTGTGCTTGGTACACAGGTAGGTATATTTCACAGGGAACTGTCCTTGGTTTCTTCTTCATACAGATTGTGAGTACAAAATTTGGCTTCGGAGTGACTTGATTTTCCTTCTCATCAGGGATCATTCATACAATTGCAGATGTGTATGCAGTGTGTTTCCACCACATTTATGAAACACACTAGTTATGGAAGCAGAGGCAACTGCAGAGTTGCAAAAGCACAGGATCCTACCAACAGAGGACAAGGCCAAATATACATGGCATCCGGTACTCTCTCCTTTGGGACATTGTTGTTTTGTCTGCTGTTGGCATGAAAAGTGGCATATGAAACAATTTGGAGGATGTGTGCTTTGCAGTGTCAGAGTTAAGTAGGCATCCTTGTCATGATACTGTAGGTCAGGATCTGCTGTATACAGGATGGTCAGAAGTCCATTGTATCTTGCATGTGTAGGGTATTTTCATGTTTTGACTTCAGAGCTTTTTTTTGCTTATATCATGACATGGACACAGGACCATCCTGCCTGTGCAAAAGCAATCTTCAGTGGTGCTGGGTTTCCAGATACAACAACAGAACATGATGTGGGTGTAATCCTAGACAGCACTAGCTTCTATGCTGAGCAAGGAGGCCACGTCAGTAATCAATTTTGAGGTCATATTTGGGATGGAAACTAGGAATTGACTTTTCTCCTCTGCCTGTTTATGGGCATGACCAAAAGGGGTCATTGGGGGCTCCAGATAAGCTGCATGTTGTTTTCTCTCATGGTAGTACCTGTTGAAAGTACCCCTATGAAGATAAAATCTCATTGAGCACCTTGTACAGACTACCAGAACAAAGGGTTTTGGTGTTTTGAGCTGAATCCTAGCTTTATGCCTTGTATCCTGTACAGGTAAACTAATCGATGCAAATGATTTGGGGAGGATAGAGGCATAGTCTGGCAACAGATCTATGATGAGCTGCCTGTCTATGCCAACGAGGCTGGCCTTGGTGAGGCCTAGCACATCATGGGCCTGTGTGCTGTACTTGACAAGGCACTGCTCTGTCACTTTGTCCAGGGGTTTGGACAATAGTTATGCTAGTAGATTACCATTGTGCATGTGCTTAGTCATGAAGACTGGCATGTTTTGTAGCTGCCCTGGCTGTTCTCTTGGCTGTAGGAAAAAGGGATGTTATGTCATGCTGTTCTGAATGAGTGCATAGACTTGCCCATTACAAGTTGGACACATGTGGACTTTAATGTTTTATCGGCACTGTTGGCTGTAGGTGGAACCAGATGTATTGTGAACATTTCCAAACAACTTCAGTTAGATCCTTTGAGCTGTCAGGCTGATTTCTTTTGAACAGCCTCCATCTTAGCAGCCCTTTTGATTGTTGATTTACTTTTACAGTCTGTAGCCCATTTCAAGCTCTTATCGCAGGGCAGTCTGTTGCAAGGAATAGCTGTACTTGAAATAGGTGGTGTTTAAACTATGATAGGAAGTGGCATTGTTGAGGAGTCAGTTTGACACTTTTATGTTCCCTGCAGCAAAGAAGGCAGAATTTTGTATTCACCTCAATGATCTCCGGGTGCTTTTGATCAAGCTCTTGACCTCATGTAGTTTATTGCATAAGTTGGATTCTTGTGGCTTCATCCAGAAATCATTTTAACATTTCCAACATGGTTTATAGTTTCTTGCTGAAAATGGCAGAGCTGAAATTCCAATTCCACAGTCCTCTATACAGTCTTTTTGTTGGTTGTGATTGCCATGGCAGAGGATTTGCATATTTGAGCATAGAGTGTGTGCATGTTCTGCAATGTTCTGCTTATCAGGCCATTCTCTCCTCTTATTGATGTGATGTTTGAGAGTTAATACTTTGAATTAGGTTTAGTTTGCATCAACTGACCATTTGGGTCACATTTTGTGGTGGGAGTGTATTAGAAAGACACAGAAGGTGATTGCTGACACCAACTTGAAAATGGCATTGGCAGGTGCTGTGAGCTCTGCTGACAAAGCAGTTACACAAAAATGAAGTTTACTGTGATGTTCAGATTGATGTTAGCTTGGACACCAAGGCAGTCTGAGAGGCAGTGACCATTGTTATGGACAAGCACAAGGTTTTTCAATCCCTTCTCTTTCTCAACTTTATTTTGTGTGTGATTATATGTTCCTTGAGTATATTGGAGGCCAGTCAACTGTTGAGTTTGCTATTGAATGCACTGGAAGGTCCACATGTGATGTGAGATCATCTAACAGAGTTGCTTTTTTTCCCATCCCTGAATTATTCCCTCACTGATAATAGAAATTGTAGAAATGGGCATGCCATGAATCCAGTCAATAAGTAGTGACAGCGAAGAGGATGGTTGACTAAAACTCTCGGAAGGCCTTTTGTCTTAACATGCAAAAGTAAGATTCTAATGCAGTTCTACATGTGGGCTGGTAACAGAATCTGGCAGTAATGGTGTTTAGTGTAGATGAGAACAAGTGTTGGTGTATGCTGATGTGCCAGCAGTGGCAGCCGACCGAGGCCTGATGGTGCTAGAATGGCTATGGAAAAGCCTCGGGTGCCTGTTGGGGTGGTGGTAAAGGGGGTGTTGCATCGGGACAGGTATATTTCCATTAGTTGTCTGTTACATTGCAATGATAGAAATCAGAACCATTCCAAAACGAACTCTTGAACACAAGTTCAGGTTCTTCTTCCAAGTAGTTGAAACTTTGTTTTTGAGGATTTGACACAAATCTGAGGTTGAACTTTAGATCCAATCAATTATAGAACTCCCACACCTATACAAATCTCCAGTTTTCATTTGTTGTAAAACTCCCACATCTATACAATCTCCAGTCCCAGGGAGTGTGTAGTGTAAACATGGAACTCAACCTTGTTTTAGAAGTAGGCCCCAAGGGAGTGTGTAGTGTAGATGGAATTGAACCTGGTTTTTGTATCAAGGCTCAAAGGTTTTTTGTATTTAACAAAAATGTACCAGAATTGGAATCACTAAGTTTTAGAAATTTTGAAGAACTGAGCTAAAATTTGCACTTAGAAAACCAACCAAATTTCATACTTTTCAAGTGTCAAAACCAGAACGAGAGTCTCTCGGATAAAAGAACAACCAGTCAACACAGGTCACTATGTCTGTCTCCACCAGATTGGTACGGGTATAAAGCTGGATATTGCCTCAGTTGTTACCAGCCTAAAAAGGGTCCTTGATACCAACACTTGTTCTCATCTACACTAAACACCATTACTGCCAGATTCTGGAATCAGGCCTATACGTATATTTTCACTTCTCCTACCTGTACAACTACTGTAATTACTCTCGAACCTTGTGCATTAAATGCTGAGTTTCAGCACTGGCTGGCCCTTATTTGGTTCTAACTTGCGGTCTTTGGGCTTTACAATTCAACTGGAAATAGGTCTGCCTGATGTTTCATTCTTTGGAAAGTACAAGTTTGAAAATAATTCCTTCCAACGTACAATGTTGAATTTTTCTCAAAAAATTTCAAGTTTTAAACTTGTTCTAAAATCAAAAAAACGTGATTGGAATGTGTCTTCTATGATTTGATGTGGAGGAAAAAGGGAAGGGAATTGCCATGCCATTGTTGAAGTCAAGACTTTGGGGGAGATGTATGTGGGTGGTGGGGTCTGGAAGGAAGTACCAAATTCAATGAATTCAGTTCCTAGTGAAAATTTAAATAAAACTGAAATGTCAATGAAATGTTGAATCCAATTTCTCTGAAGAAAACAAGGAAATTGCAAGATGTGGTACATTTTGGAAATCAAGGAAAATTTTAATCTTCTTAATAATAACTCTCACACCCCTCCCCCCCCCCACCAAAAAGCAAAACT
>Ga0116227_10002377_pt1 | contig 42926 bp, 30 predicted proteins | sample S1TSphgellanicum_FD_89693 | JGI IMG/M metagenome (GOLD analysis project Ga0116227, IMG submission 89693) | Host-associated microbial communities from peat moss isolated from Minnesota, USA - S1T2_Fb - Sphagnum magellanicum MG | ecosystem: Host-associated > Plants > Peat moss > Unclassified... | reverse complement strand
TTTCATATTTGGTCTATAGAAAAAGTTGGCTAAATCTCCTTGTGGATGATTGAAAATTGGGAAAAACCAAAAAATTAAAAGGAAAAAAAAAAAAAAACACTGGGGTGGAGAATATAATTGTAAATAGTGAATAAATGACGGTGTATAATTGTGTAAATGTAAATTCATTTGCACATCTTACACTTAGACTTACATGTAAATAGTGTATAAATGGCTGTGTATAATAACTATGTAAATGTAAATCATTTACTCTTTTTACACTTATACTTGCATGGCCCAAATATTCATTACACTTACCCTAGTTGTGTATATAATTTCATTTACACTTATGGAAAATAAAAATAATTTAAAAATATCTATTTAGTGTTTTTGGAAGGAAAAAAAATTGCAAAATATAGGGGAATTTTTTTTTTAAAAATCATCACATTCAATTCCATTCAATGCATTCATTTTATGCCTCAAATGCATGCTTGGTTTTTGGAAATAGCTCAATATTTCATTTTTAAAATGTATTCACAAAGATTGCTTGTTGAAGCATTTGACATGAGAAAAAAAATAAAAATAAAAATAAAAATAAAAATAAAACCATGTTTGCATGTTGTGATTACTAGAATAACAAGCAAAATGTATTAATGTGGAAAAATTTGGTTCTCTAACTTTACATTAACAAATGAGCAAATAATCATCTAATACTTGTAAGTAGATATAACTATTGCAAAGCTTGACATTTAATTGAATACACAATATGTCTACTTACAAATTTATGTTGATTATTTGGGCAATTGCTTCAAATAAGAACTTTGAAATAAATGGATCAAACTTAAGATTTTTTTTTTGTAATTCACTAATAATTAGTTGATGATTGTTATCATGTGGTGGGGGCTTGGGGAATTCCATATAACTTTGGGTGTCCAAAAATAAGTTGCAAGGAGCTTCATTAAAGATTTTAAATTAAGGTGTAAAAAATGTAAAAAAAAAAGGTTGATTAAAAAATTCTTAAGTTTGTGATATTAGATGTTGAAAGGGTCCCAAATTATGATTTAATGTAGTTGATATATATTGAGGTAGTATACTTTTGAGAATGGGTAGTTTAGCAAATGAGATTCAAACTAAATAATGTTGTTCATGCTACAAATAAGTGCGAAAATTATAATTAGCAAGTAGTTGAAATGAATGAGATTAATGATGAGCAAAATACAAGATGGGATTGTGCCAAAAGAAAATAATTATAAATAAATAAAAATTTCCTTCTCAACTTATGATGACTTGAATTTTTTCCTATTTTCTATGTTTTGCTTATATCTACTTATTTACTTAAGGGCCTAATTATGTAATGGGATACCTAAGAGGGACTTATGGAATGACACAAAGCCTACTTAAGGGATTAACTAGGGATTTTTAAAGTTAAAAAATACTTAAGGATTATTTAAGGAGCTACTTGAGGCTTACTTAAGGACTATCCAAGGAGACACCCAAAGTTTATTTAAACATTGCTTAAAGGGTTACCTAGGGTTTACATAACGTATCCAAGGAAACACCTAAAAACGTACCTAGATTATGGGATACCTAAGGGCTACTTGAAATGCTAGATGAAACTTACTTAGAAGGTTGCCTAGGGTATCACAAGCTTACATAGGGGCCTATTTAAGGGTACCAAAGGCACACATAAGGGGTTACATGAGGCTTATTTAGAGTGCTACCTAAAGAGATACTTAGGGATCTACCTTGGTTATGGGATACCTAGGAGTTACTTAAAGAATTACTTAGGGCCCACCTTATGGGCTGCCTAGGCAAACACTTAAGGGCCTGTATAAGTTATGGGATACCTAACAACAATTTAAGGGGCCTATCTAAGGGGCTACTTATGCAAACATCTGAGGTCTTACCTAGGTTATGAGATACCTAGGGACTACATAAAGGACTATCTAGGGCCTATTTAAGGGGTTACTTGGGAACACACTTAGGGGCTTATCTAGGTCACGGGATACCTAAAGGCTATTTAAGAGGCTAGACATAAAGCCTACTTGTGAGGCTAATTAGAGATTTCTTAGGCTAGGGGATACTTAAGGATTGGGGCTACTTAGGGTTAATTGATAGTGTAAAAAAATGCTACATAGTGCTTACATAGGGGGCTACCTAGGGGTTACCTAGGGCTGATTCATAATTTTTAATTAGCCCCTTAACTAGTCCTTAGATATCTTTTAACTTAGGAGGTAGCTCTTGTGTAACACCTTATACAATCCTTATGTAAGCTTTTGATTGCCTTTATCTTAGACATCCCATAACCTAGGTAGACCCCTAGATGGTCTTTAGGTAATCTTTAAGTAGCTCCTTAGGTTATTTTGTTAGCCCCCCTAAATAACCCCTAAGTATCCTTTAACCTAGGAAATATTTTTATAATTGCCTAAGTAGGCCTTATATAGTCCTAAGTAGTCCCTATGTATCCAATTTAGGTAGATGCCTATGTAACCCCCATGTAAGCTTTTCATTGTCCCTATCCTACAAAGGTAGGTGGGTAAGTAGATAGCTAGATAAATAGTAGGTAGGTAGGTAGGTAAGTACCTCATGGGAACATATGCATAGGTAGGTAGCCCATGGGTAGGTAGGTGGGCAACTGGTAGGTAGGTAAGGAGCTTGGTGAGCCTTGATTTTTCAAGACACTTGAATTCATTCTTGCAAAGGTGGTTGTTGGCACATATCTACCTTGAAGTCTTTTCTTCATCATGTTAGTAAACAAAATAACTAAGTTGAAGGGACATGCCCAAGTACCAACCATTGCTACTACTAATACTACAATTTGCAATTCTTTCAATTTGAAGATCTGCATGGGATTTCAATCTTGCATGGATGTATAGTGTCCTTGAAGTAGCAATAGAACAATTTTTTGTTGCTACAAACTTGCAATTTTGTTGTTGGGACATGAAAAGCTCATGTTTGCAAATTGTTCAATTGAGGATTTGCACACATGTGGGATTTCAGTTTTGCATGGATGGGTGGGTGCAGTTTTGTTGTTGAAGCGTATAAGCAGCTCAAACAGATCTGTTGTTGCGAAGCAATTGGTTAATGGACATTAAAAATTATCTGTCTGGTGGCCCAAGAAAATATTAAGAAGAAAAGAAAGAAAGAAAAGAAGCTGCTCCTTGTGGTGGGTTGTCTGCAGGAGAGGAGAGAAACCAAGCTCTGGGGCGATTTTGAGTTGCAGCACAGCAAGAATTCAATGGAGGAAGTGAGGCTGCTTCACATGAGAAGAAAATATTCAGGTCAGGGAAGTCGACATACGATAACTGCCTCATCATCATCATCATCATATGCAACTCCAGCTCCTTATCAACAGCTTGCAGGAAGTCTCCAAGAGGTGACTGATTCTCATGGTGATCATGTCATGTGGGGAGTGTCTCCAAGAAGCAAGAAGAGGTTGACAGTGCCCGAACTCCATCACCCTTGCAATGTCAAACCTAATATAATTGGTGGGTCATCTTACCATGAGTTGCATATTGTTGTTGAACGTAGTTCCTTTGCAGTTGGTTGCACAAAACTTGAATTAAGGAAAATTTTCCCATTGTATTACAAAAATGCTGACTTTGCAATTGAGGAATTGAGCTCAAACTGCGAAGTTGTGAGCCAGCACAATGCTTTCACAATAGTTACAGAGATCTGCTTGTTTGGTCCTAATAAGATTGATAGTGCTAAATTTACAGTGCAATACTCAGTCCCATTTAGTGTGAACATTTGTGTGTATTTTGGTGTCAAACCCAAACTTTGTTTATAGCTTTTGCAGACACTGGCAAAGACATCAGTGGTTATGACTAAGATGTGCAAAACATGTCAGAGGGACTGGGATGTTTGCATTGATGCACCACCTCCATGTGCCTGCAAAAGCCATACTGAGAGAGAGAGATGGATGCAAACAGAAACAGAAACCCACTGTTTAGGTCAAGCCTTCCAGGAGCAGAAAATTGTTAGGAACCGGATTTGTCATGCTGAGAGGAAACAAAAACAGTCACCATGTACAGTTTGTTTCTGAGAGGATGTGGTAGTAGTATAAATGCAACACAACTTGCATGTGACTGACCTGGTATGTTGGAAGTTGGAACAGGACCAGACTTTGCCCCCAATACATGGGTCAGTAGTCCTCCATCCAAGTATTCTGCTGTCAACGAATGTGGTGGTGATCTGTGGAGCTTCCGCAGACAAAAAGCTGCAAGTTGGATCAAACTGTCAGACTTGAACTGGCAGGACCACCAGGTGCATCTTAGAACAGCTCCACCAGTACTCAGTATGTGGCCTCGCAACAGTATTTCTCACATCCAAGATTAGTTGTTTACTTTCTCTCAACCTCACCCCTAAAACTAAAACTGGGACTGCAAAAGATAGGAGGCTACTAACAGCAACCTGACCGGGACCAATCAAACCATCTAGCCAATTAACAGCAGGTGTTAGGCTTTGCAGTGCATTTTGCCAGTCTCAGCATACTGTGCAAAAATGCTGGGTCAAAACCATTTTGCTGAGCCAAACTGGCATGTTTTGACTTTTCTTCATTCAAAATTTGCTGTAGAGTGCACTGGTGGAGCTGCTCTCACAGAAATCATATGAAAGGTTTTAAAACCTCAAATCTTGCTCACTTGCAACATGGCTACTTCAGCATAAAAAGGGTAGCTAGAAAAACAACACTACTTCTTGAGGATGGGAAGAGGTGTTCAACACAATGCTTTGCTTGTTTGTACCTGATGCAGGTGAAATTGATGGAGAAGCATTTACATAAGGGATCCCGGCGGCTCTTGCAATTCAACCAAGAACACAGTAAATACACCCAACAAAGAGTCGAGTCCCTGGAAGAGAGATCTGAGAACCATAATCATGACCTGCCTGAATTGGTTGATCTGATAACCAGAGGTCTTATGGGACCGGTGATTGACCAAACAAAACTGAAAACAGAGTTATCTAAGACTCTGCATGGTCTGGTTAGGGATGTGATGGCTGCTAGCCATGAACCTGGAGCCACAAGCACTCAAGGAACACAACTGAACAACAAGATGTTGAGAAAGTGGAGCACACCCAAAGGAAGCAAGGTGCAGTTGACTTCATTAAACTCATTGAAGGAAAAAGAGGAGAGATGAAAGTTTCATAGTACTTGTTGCATTCTCTACCATTTTGTAAGGTAGAGCACAAAAGCAGATCACTGTCTAGGTCCACAAATGTGTGTTGTGGGGAGGGGGAGGATCTCCACTCAGGACCGAGAACTGAACTATCAGAAGATAATCTTCATCGTCATGGAGTGGGATTTGCAGGTCACAGATCACCCCCAGCGAGAATGTGAAGAGGGAAGAAACATTGAAGCTCAAAGCAACTGTGAAACTGAAGACTGGCCTAGGCAACAAGATTTCAGTTGGTGCCTGAGCAACCAAGCAGTGACCAAGAGATCTGACCTTGAGTTTGGAGAGATAAACCTCCAGAGGGATCATCCACAGAATGAGAAAATGCCAGGTGATGTGAAGCAGCAGCCTTCTTCTACTTGGAGTCTCCAGTTGCAAGACAAGATTTTGGAAGGGGATTGGATCCCACCTCCTCACAGTGCAGTGATCATTGAGGAACTTTCTTCTTGTACATCAAAACAGGAGTGCAGCAACAACAGTAAACAAAGCGATGAAGGGGAGTGGATCCTACCTCACATTGCTGTGGTCATTGAGGAACTATATCCTTGTACATCAAAACAGGAGGGCAGGGACAGTAAGCAGTGTGGTGGATTGCTTGCTATAAAAGAGTTGGTTGAAAGCTCCAAGGTTGAAGAACAACAACATCACAAAGAAGCTTGCCACAAGGAAAATGTACAGCGAGTAGATTGTGCATCAGAAGCTGTCCTCAGAACTGCAGAGAGCACAAATTTAAGAAGTCAAGGAGATGATGGAGTGACCAAATCAGGAAAAACTTGTGCAAGAGATAGCCTGCAGAGCCAAGAGGAAAGTTTTCATTTAGCTCAGACCTGTACAACACACCAGAACATGGATATGGCAACAGGAGATTCTCTTTGCAGTGATGGGTGTACACAGAGGGACACAGTCTCAGCAGATCCCATAGGAGAACAAATGCCAGATACTGAAGATGTGACACTTATGATGACAACCCAAAAAATGCTCAAAGATGGACTACATACACATGAGAGAAGTCATCAAAGACAAGAGGCAGGAAGAAGCTCAACGGATGAACATACCAGAGTTGGCACCAGTAGAGTAGCAAGCAGAATCAAGGTTGATGGTGAAAGGCTCCAAGCTGACGAAACACAGGAGGTGAGCAGTACAAGTACAACAGAGCTAAAAGGACTTTCAGAAGCTCCAAAACCTTGGAAAGAGCTCTCTGCTGATGTCCTCAACAACTGCAAGGTTGAGGTAAAACCACAGAAAACCAAAGGGGATACTTGTCTGTCTGTTTGTTTGAGAACAAGAAGCCATGCTGCTAATAAAGAGCCTCACTCTCTTCGCTATCAACATGATGGAAATCATGATACTAAGAGCATGCTCCACCCTTGCAACAGTATTTCTCACATCCAAGATTAGTTATTTACTTTTTCCCAACCTCACCCATAAAACTGAACTGGGACTATAAAAGGTAGGAGACTACTAATAGCAACCCACCTGGACCAATGAAACCATCTAGCCAATCAATAGTAGGTGTTAGGCTTTGTTGTGCCAATTGCCAGCCTCAGCATCCTGTGCAAAAATGCTGGGCTAAAACCATTTTGCAGAGCCACACTGCCATGTTTTGACTTTTTTTCATCCAACATTTGCTGTACAGTGCACCAGTGGAGGTGCTCAATATGTGACCCTGTCCTGGAAATCTTGGATGGGGTACACGAGTCAAATCTAATGGATTCACTGAAAGACTACTGTGACCCTGAAAAAATGCACAACTTTCAGAGCCTGGAACATTCTAATAAACACAATCAAATTGTATTTATTGAAATCGTATTTATTGACTGCTCCCTGTTCCTGATTGGCTAGATAGTTTGATTGGTCCAGGTGGGTTGCTATTAGTAGTCTCCTACCTTTTTGCAGTCCCAGTTTCAGTTTAATGGGTGGGGTTGGAAAAAAGTAACTAAACTGTGGATGTGAGAAATAATTTTTCAGGATCGCATACTGAGCACTGCTGGAGATGCTCTAAGATGCAGACACATCACATGATGACTGCACATGTCTTCACACAATCTAAGATCTGTAACTATTGAGAGATTGCAGGAGAATCTGAATGCTGCTGCCCTTAAGATTCAAGCCAGATATCGAGAGTACTTGAGGCATCGACTGTTGAGGCTTGAGGATCGATGGAAGCAGCTACTTCAGAGGTTCACACACTCTCCAAAGAATGAAGCTACAGCACAAGAATCCATAGCTGGAAGCAACTATCAGTCTGCTCAAGTACCATCTGGAAAAGTTGCACGTAAACAGAAGCATGTGACTTGGAGAGGAAAGCACACAGCAGGAGGGGCATCTACAGACATGAAACCACAGGCTGCGAAATCTCAGATAATTCCCACAAATGGATGGCATTATATCTCACTGTTGATGCCAAGGCACTTGCATCATCATCATCAGAGGCAGAAAGAATGGAGGTCACAAGCACAAACGATACACAACAATGCTCAAGAAAAGTTTGTACCTTATCCCCAGACAAACGGATTGAGCTCTCACATCTGGTACTCACCCATCAAAGATCTGCTCCTCTCCAGCCTAGCTTTTTCTTGGGTACTCATTCCCCTTTTCACAGCTGTCTTACCCCTTGTTTGGCTGATGATGGCAGCTCACAGCACTGCATACGAGTGCCAAAGGGACTGCCTCCAAATCAGCTCATGCTGGTATGTGATATGCTTGCACATTGATATTGTGTGTCAGTTCTAGCACCTCATGGCAATGGCTACCTTGAGTGTTCTTGGCATATTCCTTCAAGGGTGTCCCTGAGTTTTAGCACTCCAAAAAATACAAGTCTAAAGTGATTGAGCAGACAGAAGAACTATCAAGGACTGATATGTTGTTGGAGTTGTCTTGCGATTTGACAAGCTTAATCATGCAGAAGTTGGCATGGGTTGCTGTGTACCTGCAGGCTGTAATAGCAGAAATCAAGAAAGGACTGTTGCATGTTGAGAATGTTGCTGATGCTCTTGAGCATAACCTTGCAAATTCTGCACTGGTACAACACTGAACACAAAGATCCAAATTATCAGTTTAAGAATTGAGAGAACCGCACTGGAAAAAAGCTCAGAAAGTGATAGCATCAAAGCTATCTCCATCCTCTAGTGGAAGTAAACTTCAACAATGATGTTTGCTCAGAATTTACAGTACCATGACTCCTGTTGCTCCAGTTTCCAGCATCAACAGATTTGGTGTAATTCAATGTGGATACATACTTTAAGAGAGGACTTTGTTGGATCAAGAGCACCTGATTGGCAGAGCATCCCAGGAGACAAGGGAACCCTGAGAACTGTTGCAAACAAAAGAATGAAACATACAGTTCATTTCATATCTGTCTATCCATGAATCAAACTCATCAGGCCAGGCCTTGAAGAATGACTGGACTTACCTATCCAACCTACAGACTTGGGGTGGTGTGTTCACCTTCATAAAACTAAAAAAAATGTGAGGAGAAGAGCTAAGTCTTCATTCATAGGAAACACAAATAACACAATCTGCTGCATTAGCTTGTGCAAGCGTTTGTGAACAGGATATCTCAAAAGCCTGAGAAAATGTTTGCATCCAAGGAAAGTCTACCCACTGAGTAAAACCCTTCTCAGGTAATCACCAAGCTCTGCAGTTGCCACCCACCTGTACCACACTGATCTTTCCTGCACTTGTGTGTCATTCCATACAAGATGCAGGTCTTAAGGCCACAAGTCTCAGGGACCAGGCTGTTATGATCAATGTGTCTCTCTTTCTCTTTCACCAATGAAATGATCCTCCTGTGAAGTTTGCACAATTCTTTCCTCACCTCCCCTTGGCCAAACACAATTGTTCTTCACCCACTACATCTGATCCAGACCAGAACTCTGGTTTTGCTTTGAAGTCCAAAGGTGGAAGTCAGAATTCTTAAGGACAATAGTGTGTTATATAAACAGATTTTACAGCCTGATTGATATAACAATATATCTTGGATGCAAGGAGTGCAACCTCCTGCAAATTGTCCAACTGCTTCTTATGCTAGATTGATTGTATTCAACAGCTGGATCAACTTTCTCTACCAATTTGCAAGCAACTTGGTTTTCCTAGATTTCAAAAGACTCAGATATCATGACGTCTTCTGTGTTCCTCGTCGTCTGGTTCTAGTAGGTGCTGCCTGCCAACCATCTGCCAAATCTTGCTCACTTAAATCTGCAACAATTTGACTTCTTGGTGCCACACCAGAGGTATTTGCTTGTTGATGAGCATGCTCTTCCTTGGGTAACTGCTCAAAATTTCTAGCCCGTGAAGATGCCACACCAGATGCCAAAGACACACTTTCTTGTTGAGGGACATTATCAACATCCATGCTATCTGCTTCAGTGAATTCTACATCATCATCATCATTGTTGTCGTATTCTTCATCATCTCCTTCAGTAGGCAGCTGGTAATTGCCAACAGCCAGAAAAAAATAAAATAAATTCCCTGTTCATTTCCAGTGAAGAACATAAACCCTAAACCTTAAACCCCCAAAGGTACAACAGACTTCTTGAGCTGAAGAAAATTCTTCAAGAGTAGCTCAAAACACAATGGACAGGCAGGTGACCATTGAGAAACTGATAAGCAGTGGGTGGGTGGTGAGGTTACTGATTTCATACCTGACGACTTTGAGCAACAGCAGGCTTGGACACTTCCTTTGCTGCTGCCTCTGAGAGTTGCTGCACGGTTGCATAATTGCCTTGCGTGCATTCTTCATGTATCACCATCAATTGCTCTGCCACCTGCAAACCAATCCCGCACCCACCTTCTTCACTGAATCTTCTCTCTATCTAGGTATCTCTCTGTTTCTTCTTCTTCTCTGCTCAATTGACCTTTCTCAATCTGTAGAATTTTGATTGATAGATGGTCACAATCTTGTCCTTGCTGAAACAGACAAAAAAAAACCCAGCTCCTTCTATTCCAACAATTCTTCTTCTTTCCTCACACAAACAACAACAAAAATAAAATAATAACTCCAGACTTGCATTGTCATAGAAACCCAATTCTCTTGTGGATCCAGAGAATATCAAGCTTGGGTTGAGAGAATCTTTGTTGGGCCACGTACCTCCTCGACACTGCCATCATCGGCAGTAGTATTGAAAAGCTCCACCAGATTTTCATCTAACAAGTTCTCAAGTTCATCAATGTAGCGAGGTCCTGTTGCAAAGTATGTGTCTCATCAGCCCAGTCAGTCAGGTTTGGAAGCCTTTTTTCTTGCAGAAATTGTGAAGATTTTTCTTGACAGATATAGATGATAATAATGACTCTGACAAATGGATTGCCAAAGAGATTGCAAAACAAAAGTAATGAAGAAGAAGAAGAAGAAGCAGATGGAATGAATACATGATAGAGTTTCTTTTGATGTGTGGATCTTGCCTTTAGATCGCGTGAACCACGACAAAACATCGCTTTGGAGTTGCTGTGCTTTGAGCTTGGAGGTGTGACCGCCCCACTCATTCTCCACAGCTAGTTGCAAGGCAGTCCAGCGCAGGAAGCAGAGTCTAATACCTTCCCCGAGCACAGCAACAGCTTCGCTTGTGAGGCGTCCAACAACAGTGGAAGAAGCAGAAGAAGAAGAAGTGGGCTTCTCTTGACCCACAACAGACCCACTCCTGAGCTCCATCACGTGAGTCCCTCTAGCTCTTGTTTTCGTCCGTCCCACACACAGACTCTAGATTTGTCACTCCAGAACTCCCTTTTCCAACACCCAAGTTCACAAAGCGCATAGGTCGTCTTGAGCGTGCGCATGTTGGGAGATTCTTAGGGTTAGGGCTAGGGTTAGGGTTTCAGAAGGTGTCCGTAGGTAGCAGCAGGAGTAGGAAGACGGAAGGAAGGAGTCGACAAGACGAGGAGCAGCAGCAGGAGGAGGAGGAGGAGGAGAGTGGGAATCCAGGAGGAAGGAGGAGCAGAGGAAGGTTTGGAGATTTGGAGAATGCTTGGAGATTATTAGGGTTAGGGTTGCAGAGGTGCCTGTAGATAGTAGCAGGAGGAGGAAGAAGAGAGAAGGAAGGAGTCGACAAGAGGAGTGTAGGAATCGACAGGAGGAAGAAGAAAAAGAAGAAGAAGAATGAGCATTGCGCAATAGAAAAAGAAAAACCCTGAGTTGGGTGGTGTTGTAGCGAGAGAACGGCGAGATGGGGAAGAGCAAGACCACAGGGAAGGGACGTCTGGATCGCTTCTACTATCTTGCAAAGGAGCAGGGATTCAGGTCTCGTGCCGCATTCAAGCTCGTGCAGTTAGACCGCAAGTTCCAGGTTCTGTCGTCGGCGCGTTCCGTGTTGGATTTGTGTGCAGCTCCGGGAGGATGGATGCAAGTTGCGGCCAAGAACATGCCGGTGGGGAGTTTGATCATAGGTATCGATCTGGTTCCTATCCGTCCCATCCGTGGAGCTATCACTCTACAAGAAGACATCACCACGCCACAATGCAGAGCAGCCATAAAAAAGGTTTTGAGAGAACGGCAGCATGACATGGTGCAGGTTGTCTTGCATGATGGCTCTCCCAATGTGGGTGGTGCATGGGCCAAAGAATCTTCTGCTCAGACAGCCCTTGTCTTGGACTCTCTCAAACTCGCAACCGAATTCCTGGCACCTGGAGGCACATTCATCACCAAGGTGTAATAACAAAAGAACCTGGAATTATCAATCCCTTCTTCTTCTTCTTTTCTTCTGTAATCCATTCTCTCTCTTTGTTTTGATGGAGATATACCATCCTTGTGCATTGTAGTCTCGATTACAGAATGATGGTCGATGCATTGTTTCCTGGAGCAGTTGTGGTTTCTCAATTACTGGATGGTTTTTGATGCTTTGTTTCCTTCTGCTGCTGAAGGGAGAAACCTGTGATGATGGATGGGTGTTGCAGGTTTTTAGGTCGCAGGATTACAATGCTCTTCTCTTTGCCTTCAAGCAGGTGTGTGCACTTTGAACCTTTTGTCCCTATTCCATTTGTTTGCCTCTTGGTGTTTTTCTTTTGTTATTGAGAGGGGGATTGGTATCAAAGGTTTTTGACCTTGGAACCTCACTCTCAAGCTCGTCCTCTGTCTGCAAACAAGCTCTTTTGCTGTATCTTTTGAGATGTGTCGGTGACAACAACATTTGTTTGGAAGGATTTTTTGCTAAATTTTGCTGCTGAAGTTTTGTTGTAGTTCTTTGTTAAGGTGAATGTTTGTCACACACAGCAGCAACATGCTGACATGCCACTTGTTCACTAAACTGATCTTTGTACATTGTGACAGTTCTTTGAGAAGGTAGAGGTGACAAAGCCTGTCGCTAGTCGTGCAACATCTGCTGAAATCTATGTGATATGCCTTAAGTACCGAGCTCCAGCCAAAATTGACCCACGTCTCCTTGATGCTCGCCATCTTTTCAAGGAGATTGTGGAACCCCCCAAGGTGTGTGTTTCACACAAACCTTTAGTAGACCATTAATTGCAGTCTTACACAAAACAGTAAGATGTGATTTCATGTCAGGGATTTGGCTTGTATTATGCTTGAGTTCTTTTACATCCTTAAGAGGATCTTGATGCATGAGCTGGTTCAGATGGGTGTTTGAGATTTGAAGGTGCAAGAAAAAAAATGCTCAGCGGCTTACTTTGTGCTATTTTTTTGGCAGGTGGTGGATGTGTTGAAGGGGAGTAAGCAGAAGCGGCATCGTGAGGGGTACAGTCTTTCTCTGGTCCTTCAAGTTCTGTTTTGAATTTTAAAGGACAGTCTCCAGATGTAACCTTACTAAAGCATCAAATGCTCTTGGAATATTGTGTCATATGTTGCAATTGTTGATGACAGTTAGTCTCTTGTCTAATGACCATGTTGGCCATGACAGATATGAGGAAGGCAAGACCACATTGTTCAAGGAAGTGTCTATGTCAGATTTTGTGTGGGCTGAGAAGCCATTGGATATGCTGGGCTCCATCACATCCATCACCTTCTCAGATCCTGGATCTGACTCTATTTTGAAGCATCCACTTACCACAGAGGAGGTAAAGTTGAAGCCCCTGTTTGTTCTCCAGTCAGTCTGTCTCTGTTCTTGACTTGGGAGGTTTTGTGAGAGAGAGAGATAGTTTTTGCTCAAACATGATTGCACTTGACTAGATCTTTGAAAAAGGCAGCAGACTGTCTGTTGTTTTGTGTGGCAAGGCATTTGAAGTGTGAAGTGTGAGAGATTAGAGCAGCTCCACCCATGCTCAGCACGTGGTCCTGCAACAGTGTTTCTCACAAACAAGATTAGTTATTTACTTTTTCCCAACCTCATCGATAAAACTGAAACTGGGACTGCAAAAGGTGGGAGACTACTGATTGCAACCCACCTGGACCAATCAAACCATCTAACCAATCAACAGCAGGTGTTAGGTGTTGCTGTGCCTTTTGCCAGCCTCAGCATCCTGTGCAAAAATGTTGGGACAAACCATTTTGCAGAGCCAAACCAGCATGCCTTGATTTTTCTTCACCCAAAATTTGCTGTACAGTGCACCAGTGGAGTTGCTCTTATGTAACAACCTCGGAGAAAATCTCTAGTGTATTTTTTGTAATAAGGCTTACAAAATGTTCCCTAGGGCAGATAGCATAATTTTATAATTTCCCTAGGGCGGAAGACATAACCCAATCAGATCTCTGAAAGGGAGGGAATTATTTCGTAAGGCATTGATTACCTCAGTTGTTATGCAGTGTAAGTACATGCTGTCAGGGAATTACTGTGTGGACCTTGGGCTCTGCCCTCAGTGCACACATTGTAAATCCCTGACAGCAGGGACTTACCCTATACAAAAGATTCTGGCTTGAATCTTACGAGTTTTCTTTGCACTATTTACATTGCAGTACTGTTGATTTTTTTCCTGGTGCAGATCAAAATTTTGTGCGAGGATTTGCGGGTGTTGGGAAAAAGTGAGTTCAAGCAGCTTCTCAAGTAAGGAGCTGCACATGTCAACAATTTGCTTGGTGTATGAGATATGGTGTTATATTTCCAAGAAGTAGTTTTGTGTTGACTTCTGGAGCTGATGTGTGTATGTTAGGGTTGTCTAATGACAGATGGGAGATCTGGTGGCACTAAGCACAGCCACCAATGGACAGATCTAGTGCTGCCATCTGTGTATGTTAGGGTCGTCTAATGATGTTGCTTGGTTTGTTTCAAAGGTGGCGTTTGCTTATCCGCAAGGCTTTACAACCCTCTGAAGATAAACCTGCAACAACGGAGACTGCTGCTGATGAGAAAGCAGGTGAAGAAGAGGGGGATGAAGATGACTTGGCCATGATGGAAGAGCTCACGGAAATTGCTCAAGCCAAGAGACGCAAGGAGCGGAAAAAAAGGGCAAAGGCGAAAGAGAAGGTCAGATCCTCTGGTTCCAGAACTTGATATGAACATGGAATCTGGAGCAGATCTTGATGGCATATATCCAGTTACTTCCTTTTAAGCTCAACAGCAGAAGTGGAGGTCAATGTTTGATAGTCTTTTGGATATGCATTCATGTTCAGGCAAAGGCACGGACTGCAACAGGGATGCAAGTGGATGTAATGGAAGATGGTGTTGCTGATACAGATCTCTTTGCCCTTTCAGCAATTAAGGTAGTGTACCCTATTCACTTTGCAGCCTTGGATTGGAGTAAATGGAAGATTTTTGAAAAAAAAATTTGGGTTGTTCTTCTGAGCTGTCTTGTTACTCCTAGTATTATACAAGTAAGCACATCATACATTTGTCACCTTATATGTGGTTTCTGAGTTGTCAATGCAGGCCAAGAAGGACTTGGTCCGGATTGAAGATGCTGGAGCAATTGAGGATGTTGAAGATACCTATAGCAGCAGTGATGAAATCCTGAATGGGGGTCATCCAAGGCAAGACCACTCTGATGATGACAGTGACATTGATCCTGATGAAGAACGTCAGAGGTATTCTTATGTTCCTCCCCTTTGTTCTTGTGATGTATTAGATGTAACAGGTAGCATTTTGTCTGGTTGGGTGGTGCTACTTTTTTATTGGCCCTGCCCTATGGGAAGAGACTTTGCATCTGTGTAGGATTGGGGATGCAACTTTGGCTTGAACTGGGAACCAATTTGTGGGTTACAGTTAGAGATCTAGCTGTACTCTGAAATCTAGAGATCTTGCTATCAGTCAAATTGCGCTCTCTTCCTTCTCTAGACCTACTTTGGGGAATTTTCGGAGGGTGCCATGATGCCGAGACATTTGGTTTTGTCCTTGTTCCAGTGAAGAAGTAATTTTTCTTTTACTAGTAACAGTAGCAGTGTTTAGTAGACAATTTGTGGCTTTTGCTCATCAGTCTAAGAGCATGCAGCGTTGGTTTGGGTGTTCTGGTGCAGATATGATCAAGAGCTGGATGAGTATCTGGAACGTGCATATGATAAGTATTGCTCTACAACAGATGGCAGCACCAAGCGCAGGAAACGGGCAAGGCTGGCTGGTGCTGAGGTTGATGGTGAGCTCTGGCAGGTACAATATACAAATTCTCTGTTACGTTTGTGTAGGATTTAGGGTTAGGCATCTATATTTTATTTTTCTTGGGATGTTGCAAGACTCAAGGTTGCTGTGTTGTTGGTACTGAGCTTTTAAAGTTCCATGCTTTGTGCCCACTGCAGGAGACTGAAAGTGGAGGCATGGATAAGGATGATGAGTCTGAAAAGTCTGATGATGATGAGGAAGAAAATCCCTTGGTGGTACCATTGGCTGAGAACCTAAAGCCATCAAAAGACCACCTAGCTCAGCAATGGTTCAGTCAAGATGTGTTTTCTGGAATTGATGCTGTTGAGGAGCTCAGTGATGATGAGAAGGTGAGAGGACAGGGTAAGAAAAGCAAGGGTTTGAAAGTGCATAGTTCTGAAAGGCTTGATGATGATGATGATGACCTTGATGATGAAATGGATGCTGTGATAACCGGTCCTACGAGCAACGGTTTTTCCAATGGTGATCACCATGTCACATCTCTAGTTGAGAATGATGACTTTGAGATTGTACCAGCCGAGGCAAGTGCCTCCAGTGACAGTGACACATCAGAGGACAGTGACCAGGACAGTGACACTGGTAAAGCTGAAATTTTGGCATATGCCAAGAAAATGTTGAGGAAAAAGAGCCGGGAGTCCATTATTGATGCAGCCTACAATCGGTACACTTTCAATGATGTTGGCTTGCCACGCTGGTTTGCTGATGATGAGAGGAAGCATTCACAGCCAATGAAGCCCATTACCAAAGATGAAGTTGAGGCGATGAAGGTACTATTTCAGAACTATCCACCTGAGACATTGCACCAAAGAGTTTGTACACTTTGTCAACTTCACCATTTACTGAAAATGAATGGCAATAGTTTTTCTCACTATCCTATGCCCCTTGTTTCTCAATCACAAAATGCTCAACTGAGGATTCTCTCCATCCACAGTGAGTGGTGGGACCTACTAACATATCATGACACATAGTTTCTAGTTTCTGAATTCAGCCACGTGAGCCTGAGTACATCAGTGTTGCAAAAAGCTATTCGGTCGGTGAGCTCTACAGGCTGTAGTCTATGTAAATCTACTATGAACTGCAGTTTGGTTTTTGGTTAGATCATAACTGATCTGTGCAGGGCTGTGTTGGTTTTTGAGTAGTTTATTCCTAATGTCATTGCTGCAACAGTGTCTGCTACTTATACCTGGCCTACAAAACAGCAACCCTGTATTGGTGGATGCCTTGATTGATGTGGAGAATGTCTGGAGTGTTTTTGCAGGCTCAGTTCCGGAGTATCAATGCACGCCCTGTGAAGAAGGTGGCAGAGGCCAAGGCTCGAAAGAAGAAACGTGCACAGAAGAAGTTGGAGCAAGTGAGGCAAAAGGCAACCGCCATTGCAGACCAGGAGGATTTGTCGGCCACATCAAAGAACAAGGCTATGGAGAGACTTTACAGCAAGGCATTGGCAGTACCCAAAAAACCGAAAGCACAGATTGTGGTTGCCAAGAAGGGGGTGGGTGCCAGGGGAGGGAAGGGCAGAGTAGTGGTTGATAGGCGTCTTAAGAAGGATAGTCGTGCTAAAGATACTGGCAAGCCTGGGAAGGGCTTCAAAGGAAGGGGTGGTGGGAAAGCTAGGAAATCAGGTGGAGGTAAAAAGGGACAGAAAGGTCCTAAAGCCAAAGGACCAAAGGCAAAAAGGTAGGGCAAAGCTATAGAATTCAGGAAGCCTCACTGAAGAGGAACACTGTTTTGGGCGGCCCAGATAGGAGATGCAATTGCCGTATGAGCGGACTCCAAAGAAGTGCTGGTACCAGAAAGTTTTGGTTTAAGGTTGCTAGACCTTGTTGAGCTGCTGTTTGCTCTGTGTGGTTTTATATTTGAATGTGAAATCTTCATCATAAGCCATTGTGGGCATGCTTGAAGATAAGCTTCTCTCCTGTTGTTGCTGATTTTGTTGCCGCAGAGTTACCGTCAAAATAGAGCAAAATCATTCATCACTTCTAGTAGTATAGGTATTCAGGGCATTCATATACTGGTAAACTGTAGTATTTCTCAAAGGGTATCAAGATATAAAGTAAGGGTCTTGATCAAGGTAATTAAGACAAATGAATGGGTTATAGAAATGCAAACTTAAGCAAAAAAATTTCTATTTTGAGCAACTGCACTGGTGCTCAGTATATGAGTTTGCAAATTGAAATTTGATGAACAAAAGTTAAAACATATGTTAGTTTGGCTCAGCAAAATTGCTTTGGACCAGTAATTTTGCATGGTTTGTGGAGGCTGGTAAAAGACACAGCAAAGCTTAACATGTGTTAGAGAAGAGTGTAATAAATATGATGTGATTGCTCCTGCCTGTTTCTGATTGGCTAATTGTAATGGTGCGTGCGGAGGCTGGTAAAAGACACAGCAAAGCTTAACATGTGTTAGAGAAGAGTGTAATAAATATGATGTGATCGCTCCTGCCTGTTTCTGAATGGCTAATTGTAATGGTGTGTGCGTTCAGGTGCTTTCCTATCATCAGTCTCCAATTTTAGTTCTATAGGTGGTGTTGAAAAAAAAGTAAATAACTAAACCTGGATGTTACAAAATATTTCTACAGGGTCACATATTGAGCACTATTGGAGATGCTCTTAGTCACCAAAACTTTAACAAATCCATCATAATGGTGAGCATTGCAAAAATGTGGAGAATGTGTAGGCTATAATACATTCAATTAACAAGAGTGTGAAGACATTCTTTTGTTGTTTCACTTTCATTTCTCATTTCAATGGTTTTTTCCATTACCTTTTGTCTCATGCTAGTGTGTTCCCCTTTACCTTTGGTAATTGATATTTTTCGTCATGCTTATTGTTTTGCCCATTGATCCAAGGGGTATTCACCATTTGAGTGAATATGTAAAGGACAAATGGTGTTATGTGTAATACTTTTGTGTTCATTGTTTGCCAAGTCAAGTTTCATGTGGTATAATAAACAAAATTGCATTTCAACCTTGCATTGTAATTTCCAAAAATGAATTTACACCTTTATGAACATTGTCATTTTTGATCACACACTAACTTACTTTTCACTATTCATTCTACACAAAGCAATGTAGCTTGAAAAGTGGTGCACAAAAGAAACACTATCACAATCATATGACTCAATAAATCCATTCCTCCTTTTGGAACAAAAATCTTTGGTTGCCTCCACAAACAACCTTATGATGTGTCTACGCCAATAAAGCTTGGGATACCAAAAGTCCAAAGGTCCCTTCCCAATGAGTTTTGTGGCATATTTTCATTATTTTGAAAAATGTCTTTTGTGAAAAAAAAAACCTCTTGGAGAATGGTGTTCTTTCAATGTAAAATGTGTTTTTCCAAGAAAACATTGAAACTTTTGCGAAATCAAAGAATGGGAAAAATATACTAATGTTTCTATTTTAATCATCATCATTATTTTTGTCAAACAACTAATTTGAATTGCTCTTCAAAAGATGCAACTACTTGTTTATTTCTAGTCAATTCATAGTGATGTGATTAATTACATCTCGATATCAACCTCTTCAGGCCCCCAATTTCATGTTTTTAGCTTGCTATGGGTAGTTGAACAATGATTTCTTGGCCTTGGGTAGTTGAACGATGACATGGGATACTAGCTAGTCAAGCTAGGACTTTTTAGGTCCTTTCATATTTTTCCTTGTTTTTTCTCTCTTCTCTTCTCTTCTCCTAGTGCTATCTTCAAATAAGCTATTTTCATATGCTTACATTGTTCAACCTCTTTAACTTGTAAAGCATGACTTGTTTTTGGACTTTCTTAGCACAAAGAATTAACCTTTGCATGAAAAGAATGAAGAGACCTAGGCTATCATCATTTTGTCGTAAAGATGACCTAGAGGACCAAATGTAAGGGTGTGATGTTAGACCCAAATGTAAGACCAAAAGGACCAAATGTAATTTCTTTTGGTCGATTAAGGCATATGATTGAAATACATTTGCACTTTCAGCTGACATAAAAAATGTCATAAGTTAACAATACTATCCATAAGTTGCCTCCTCCCACCAAAGGAAGCCCCTTAGTAGGCCCATAGTGGCTTGTTAATTTAGGTCCCATTCTCTCCCTTTACCCATCTAGAAAATAATCTCCATCAAACAAAGAAAGAACTTTATACTAGTGACAACGTTTATTTTCACCCAAAAAATCCTTGGCAGATTCCACATTACATCACGTATTATTTCCTCCACAATGACGATGGACATTGCGTTTTTTATGTGGGCTTTACATTTTTTGTAAATCTCACTCGACTTTCATAAGCCTTATCTCCCAAACAATGGATATATTGTGGTTCCCTCTCTTTGTGACTATTTCACGACCAAAAATAATAATTAATGAGAGGCTTTTACATTTATGAGGGCAAGGCTCTCCTGTGAAGGTGCTAATGAAATTGGGTGTATGCACAGCTTCACCTCACACAATTAGCCCTTATTCATATAAGTGTTACCCTTGTCCTTGGCCTTGTACACTACAACACTTATACGTTTGGAAAGCCTCAATAAGTGTTTTGTCAAACAAGTGTCCTCCCATCTTGTACCTTTAGAGTTGAGAGTCTAGACATTCTCACTAGGTATCTCTTTCAAAGGGAGTTTTGAAGGAGAAATGATGCATCACCACCCACACAACACCACAAAACAAGGTCCTGCCAATATTGTACATGTTGAACACCAAAACAATCCATTCCAATCTAAACAGTCTAAACACTTTCACCAAAGAAACCAATTCTCCTAATGTGAAACCGGTTCTAATAAGGTAAAAAAACTTCCACAAGTTGGATCCAATTCGATAGTCCTTGTCCCTACTACGGGCCACCAACAAAGATGCACTCAAAAGTAAAAACCATGACCAAGACTAGCTATACAAGTTTCCAACTAAAGTAGATGCAAGCAATGAGCCTTGACCAAAGGTGGGACTGAAAGACCAAGATCCATCGTCAAATTTCCCATTTCCAAAGAGTGTCACCTATATATTACTATTATTATTAGTATTATTAGTATTATTATTTTAATATTCTGATTTTGTAATGCAAATGAGGTGGTGATCTCCACGAGATGATTTAGCCAAATTTGGCTATAACTTTACCAAAAAAAAGAAGTATCAATATTTTAATACCATAGCCTAGAGTCAGCTTCCACATTCACAAGAGGAGTAATTAAATTTTTCCCAAGAGATTATTTACTTCTTTTTAAAAATTTGAAATGATTATTATTTCCATGATCTTCTACTATGATATTGTCATATGAGGAATGAAATTATTCAGATGGTGGTGGACTTGGGATGATATAGGTGTGGGACTTTGGATGATATGGGTGATGGGGTTGGGATGATGAGGGCTCTTTCATTTTTACTTTTTGTTTTTAAAAAAAATAAAAACTTCAGAGAAAGACAAAATAAAATACCTAAAAGTGGACCAATTTGGTCCACCTTGAGACATTTAGGGCTTAATAGATGATGATACCCAAGAATTCCGTCACAAATGATTTTTTTTAAAAAAAAAAGGTTTCTAAAGAGTATTTGAGTCCAATGTGGTGGTCAAGTGGCTATAATAACTTCAAAAAATATTTTTTAAAAATGTCACCACAAAATATAAGTTTTGGCAAATATAAAATTGTGTGCGTGTATCTTTTTGTGTTCCAAAAGAGAGCATTGACTTAAAAACATGATGCTAGCCAAAGTGGTGATGATGCATTAGGAAGATTGAACCAAATTTGGCTACCGCAAGCTAAATATGAAAGTAATATTTTTAAAACATTTTTGGCTACCTAATTGAACCATGTATGAAAATCTGGCGATTTTTCTTAAATTGTGGTCTAAGTACGGCTATTGAAAATCTCAAAAAGCTAGTAATTTTAGCCCATTTTAATTTTTAATATGGTATTTTTGGCTAAATATAGCCAGCAAGACTCGTAGGTGTGTGTCTATGTTTTTAATTGTTTCCACAAGAGAAAGACAGACTTGACTTAAGTTGAAGTGATGTTAGCCTACCCAAAAATGCCATCAGCCCCAAAAAAAAAAGGAAAAAGAAGAGGAAGATAGGTAGGTAGGTAGGTACTCGGTACGTACTTTCTTTTTCTTTTTCTTCTTTTTCTTTTTGATTCTTGTGTTTGGTTTGGTGGTCAAATGGCTATCACTTGTGTTAAACCTACTTACATTGCCAGAAAGAAGACAAAGATTGTGAAGAGAAAAAGAAGAGCGCCCTCCTCTCTCTGCATTGCGTAAGCTCTTGTGCACTTGTGTGCGTGCGTGCGAGAGAGAGAGAGAGAGAGAGAGAGAGAGCGAAGAGGGACGCGGACGAGGAGACGAGGGACGCTGGGAAGAGATGGCGGGATTGGTGGAGCAACTGCTGCAGCAGGACAAGGCAACGCAACTCGGGTTGGGCTTGGCGTTGGTGGTTCTCGTTGCCGCAACGGTTTACATTTGGTACTCCAACCGGAAGCCTGCAAGTAAGGATTTCTTCCAGTCAAGTCCCTCTCTCAACATGATCACGTTCTGAATGCTCTCTCTTTTTGTTCTTGTCTCCATTTAATCGTTGCTTGCGCTTTGTTGTTGAATAAGGATGATGATATCGCAACACATAGAGAAGATGGTCTTCTAGGAAATAAGACAAAGTAGCAAGAGACTAGAGCTGAGAATATGAGCATGAGAGTGGATTTCTTCAGTCTATCCCTCTCTCAACATGCTGACATTCTGATTCTCTCTCTCTCTCTCTCTCTCTCTCTCTCTCTCTCTCTCTCTCTCTCTCTCGTCTGCATTTATTGCTTGCTTGCGCTTGTTGTTGAATGATGATGATGATGTTGCCGCTCATAGAGAAGATGGTCTTATAGGAAATGATCGAAAATAGCAACAGACTAGAGCTGAGAATATGAGCATGAGAGTGGAATATATGATCTGGTTTACATTCTGAATGCTCTCTCTTTTCTTTTGTCTGTATCTGTATTTACTCTGGGCTTGCACTTCTTGTTGAACGATGATGTTGTTGTTGATGATGATGATGATGGTGATAATGATGTCGCTGCACATAGAAGACAGTTGTGTAGGAAATAAGCCAAAATAGTGACAGACTAGAGCTGAGAATATGAGCATGAAAGTGGAATATATGATCTGGTTTCTCGTTATTGACAGTAGGTTTTAACTATCCAAACTTTAGGATGTGGAACTGCGATTTAGAAATCATGTGATAGAAATTGTGGATTCATATAAGGAAGACTGAAGTGCTTTCAATCTCCAGGGTTTAGAGCAAGTTCATGATGATTAGCTGATCAGATTCTGTATCTAAAAATTGAAAGCCAAGCAATCGGCCTTGCTCTGTGAAGGAAGGTAAAAACTCCAGTTCTTTAGAGTAGTTCAGGACACTGATACTTAATGTCTTTGGACAATAATGATGTGCTTCTTCTGCTTGGCAATAGTTTGTGTTTTGTTGAATAATTGCTACTCAGGAATATGGGATCTCTGGTCTTTATTGATAGAGTTGAAGCTGTCTTCTTGACAGATCCTTTTATGGAGTACAATGTGCATTTTATGGTCAGCTTTGTGAACGAAAGGTCAATAGATATATAGAAAGAAAGTGGCTCTGGTAACCAGGAAGATAATGAATTGGACTCTGGTATCATGCAGCGGTGCTGAAACCTGACAAATGGCTGAAGTTCAAGCTGGCAAAGAAGGAACAAGTGAGTCACAACGTGGTGAAGCTGCATTTTGCACTGCCTACTCCAAAATCAGTGCTTGGTCTTCCCATTGGCCAGCACATCAGCTGCATGTAACCACATCCTTTTTGTTGCCCCCTGATCTGCTTCTTCTCTTGCACTTTTGGATCTTAAAACCTAATGATGGGTAGATATCTTGCTGATTCTTGTAACATAGGATGCTGATATCTTAGGTGTCAAGTTCAATGTTCTTAACAGCCCTTCTTGCATGTCTGGCTTCTGTTCAGTATTTTACATTTGTTTCCTGTGTAACCACTTGACATCCATATGTCCCAATTTGAAGTTTCTCAGCAGACTTAGTCACCTGGCAGATTGTCCCCTAGTTTCACCCACAGATGCTATTCTGTCAGGCCAGTTCAAGGTCAGTCAGGATCATTGCTGTACACCAAACAGTCTTCATGCAGCACTATGCAGAAAATCATGCATACATCTGCGAAGACAGCACTCACTCATAGTGGATTTGTAAAGTATCTCCTCCTGGAGCAGTATGACCTGCAGGTCCCATTAGAACAGGTGATGAAAAAGGTAGTTTGCAGGTGAGTAATTTTGCATAGCCCACTGCTGCTGTGGGGTTGTGCAGGTGTCTCCAGAAATGAGGACCAAAATTGTCTCCTACATAGTGTTCACAAATACAGCATAGGCATATTTAGTTGCAGTAGTGTCAGAGTTCCAAACATTTCTGTAGTCAGCTGGATTTTTGTGCATTCGACACTATCCATGGGTCCTGGTTGGAAATGAATGCTACATATTGTATTCAGTTCTGAGTGTGTTTTGCTGCAGGGGATTTGACACTGATGGGGCAGAGGTTGTGAGGCCATATACACCAACTACACTTGACTCAGATGTTGGCTTCTTTGAGTTGGTTGTCAAGGTGAGAAGTCAAGCTTGTTCCACAGACAGCAGAGGCAGGACTAACTAATTTCAAATCTTTTCATCCTCTGTCTGTGTGCGAAAATTGATCAAACTTGATCTGAAAGTTGGATCTGAGGGTTATCAGAGTATGTTAGAGGTTTGTGATACTGTAGTAAAACATAGGCAAGGAATACAGAGAAGTACCTGTTGCTGCAAGTTGTTTTGTTAGCTTCTCTTGCCATGTCTTTCAATTATCACCTCCTCTTTTGTATGGGAAATCCTGGAATCTGACATCTCTTTAGATTAACCTGCGCCTCAGTCCTGGTCTTGTTTTGGTTTCTCTGGTTTTTAGGGGTGGGTTCCTCTTTTTCAGGCTTGTGTCATGTTGCTTTATGTTGGTAGATCTGAAATCTCTATACCTTATCATGGGGTCATCTTTCAATTCTGTTCAGGTTGACTCAAATCTAGGAATGGAAAACTTCTGATTTTTCTGGCCAACAGCAATTGATAAATGTTCTGGCAGGTCTACAAGGAAGGTAAAGTGTCGGCCTACTTTGGCAGAATGAAGGAGGGTGATTACCTCTCTGCTAAGGGTCCCAAGGTATGACCTAGATGTAGCTTTTTAATCAGTGATACTTTGCCTTTTTTTAATGCTCATCTGAATGTCATATGGTATAAGTTATGAGACTTGCCCATGTTAAAGGCATTGGTTTTGCAAACAAGCCTTGGGAAGCTGCACTAAAATTTTTTTTTGGACATGACCTTGGGTTTTTTTGAAGTATTTACTGGAGTTTTACATTGCAAGTTGAGATTTGAAAGCCTTTTGAGGCTACTGGTGCAATGTGTTTTGAAATCTTGGTGTGTGAGGTGTAGGGGCGCTTCCATTACAAGCCCAATCAAGTCAGGGCCTTTGGCATGATTGCAGGAGGAACTGGCATTACCCCCATGTACCAGGTCTGCTGCCCTCTTTGCTAACCTCTTCAAAAATGTTCTCCATCTTGTCAAGGAACGGATCTTAATAGTGTGCTTTACACTGGTCACACTAGTTTGTTTCTTTCTGGATAGGCGTGTCCTTTGCCACATAAGTGGGAAATCTAGAGCTATGAATGATGCCCAGAAACAATGCATTATCCTATAGTAGAACAAGTCAAGTTCCAGAGCTCCAGAGTCCAGAGCTCTCAATCTGGGTGTCAATAGTTTGATGGTTAAAATTCATGGAGCCATTGTCAGAATGTAGTATGGGATCATAAGTCCCATACAGCACCAAATGAGCTGCTGCTAATATGTCTGTAAATGTGTCTGGTCCAGGTGGCACGAGCAATTTTGGAGAATCCAGAGGACAAGACAAAGATTTATTTGATCTATGCTAATGTCACTTATGATGACATTCTACTCAAGGTGCCAATTGATAATCTTTGCTGTCTTAATTTTGTTTTGATTAGTTCAGCCACTAGAGTCCACATCTCAGGTAGATTAAGGCCCTTCCTGTTCTCTTTCCAACTCAAGTATGATGCATGTCTGACACTCAAGTCTTTGTCCTATGACCAGACAATTAGAACAACTTCACACCAGGGGATGCCTAGGATTTTCACAGATAGTTGGGCTGGAAAAGTTCTGGAGATAAACCTTTTGCTAAGAGGCTTTGATTATTTGATTGGATACTAAGATGAATTAAATAGCCCTTACAAGTAATGGGTGGCTGTTCATGCAAGGAATCAACCCAGCAGCTGCCTATAGATGTGGTGTGGTGTGGTTAATTTACATTTCTTTACTGTTGGCACTATCTGTACTGCCAGTCATGGTATATGCTTGATTATAGGGGCAATTTGTATGACAGGAGGATCTGGACAGATTTGCATTGGATTATCCTGACCAATTCAAAGTTTACTATGTCCTCAATCAGGTGAAGTGCTTTCATAGAGAATTGCTTTGTTATCCCAAATGGTTGTTTTGCACCAATTTGGAACTAATTGCTACTACTATTGACATTGACTTGAGATTTATGTGTGAAGCCAGGCTTTCCTTACAACCCAGATTGTTGAATTCAACACGGAGTTTAGAATGCTATGGTTGTTCTCAGAGAGAGTTTCACTCCAGATCTGATTGCAAATAATTTTTGTATCTGCCTATTACTATCCCATGGTCATGTCACTGTTATCTGTAACTGTAGGGATGACAATGCCATGAGTTTCAACCAGTTTGTACTAGCTGGTTTTGCCAGCCTGTCTTGGGCTGGAGTGGTTATGAACTATTTTAAGTGCAGGATTCATTAGGATCAGCTACATAGCCAAGCTTGGTTTTTGTTATCATATTGGATATTGTTCATTTGCTAAATGAGCTGTGTGCAACCCATCTAGTTAGTGTTGGTGAGGTTAAACACAACATGAGGATGGATTTTCACAAGATGGCATCGGTTTGTGCAGCCTCCCGTGCAATGGAATGGTGGTGTTGGATATGTCTCCAAAGGAATGATGGAGGCTAACCTTCCCCCACCAGCTGATGATGTCCAGGTAATATATGTGACCCATCCACCTACTTCCAATGTGATATAGTTTCTTAGCCCAATTCTATATTATTCTGAGATGGCAAGAAGATTCAGTGATACTTTTCTTAATTTTTGCTTAATGGTAGGTTATTTTAGTCCATACACAATTCATAATGTATTGATGGTAAAGATTCCTCCTTTGACCTGTTGCACTTGGTGAATTGGTGGGGGTAAACTAGAGATAAATCAGAAGCTTATTCTTCCCCTTCCCCCCCACCTGGTCATATTGGCTGAAAACAATATACTCCTGATCATGTGCACTTTCAGGGGATGGGATATTTAATCTCCTGCAAATTACAAAATGAGTAGCTATGCCATAAGGCGACATCATTCAAATACAGTTTTTTTGGATAAGAAAGGTTGAGACAAAATTGTTGAACAGTTGCCTGAGTGACAATTTGTGTCTCCAGATTTTGCGGTGTGGACCCCCTCCCATGAACAAGGCCATAGCTGGCCACTGCGATGCTCTTGGTTACACTAAGGAAATGCAGTTCCAGTTCTGATTCTGTCATGAAGGAATTGTGGATTTTGGTGATTTTGATGTGTTCTTGCAAGATATGCTCATAGCATTGATTTGTTCCGGAGCTATGGAATGCCTGTACCAGAGCTGCAGTCACTGTATTGTGCGGTATGAATCCCAATTCTTTGTGTGGATTTTCCATTTGAATTGCCATTGTGAGGCCCCGCATTTGGCAATATGAGTGAAATTTGGTTCTGGACTCTTGAATCAGTGAATGTCTTACTTTGTTATTGATCAATTGATAACCTGGGACTCTGTATTACTGCTTAGTTATCAGCCTAGTCAGTTAATGGCTAAATGAAATGTAGCCTGATCAATTCTGAGCAACCAAGTTTAGAACTGGTTCCAACACATTCAGCTAAAAAGGTCAGAACTGAAGGATTGAAGAAGGCATGCCCATATGCTTTGTTAAGATCATTTCAAAAGTAGAAGTGTAATCAGGTGGTTAGTTTATACTCCCCTTACAGAGCTGCCACTATGTATTCCTATCAAGCCAGGATGAGGACAGCTTGCAAATAAGAGATATTGGATCTGAACTTGTTTCAATACCATGGGTGCAACAAGTCACTATACAGATTAATATTTATGCCATTGTAGTACCTATCAGTATACAAGGGTCACACATGCTTCACATATTGTTTCATGTTCTCGAGTTATGCTCTTTCTTCCTGTGACATTTGAATGGGTTGCAAGGCTTTGTTTGTTTTACGGGTGTGGTGGCCATCCACTCATTTCATATATTGTTAACCTGCATGCTAAAGGCTCTTCTTGTCATCTTTTGTTTTAAAATAATTTTCACTCTTATTGTAATGCTTTTAAGTCGCTACTAGTGTTTTTGTTTTTCAAGTTTCTGTTTCCAAGTCAGTGGTGAGCATCCCAAGAGGGATGTAGCGTTAAATGTCAGTAGTTTTGCACCGAAAAAACTCTGGTTACAAGGCTTTGTCTTTCAGGATTTCAATGTACATACATCTATCCTTGTACTTGAATGATAACTTGTCATCAAAATCAATCAACTTCTCAATTAGTTGAACTCATCTTCTCACTATCTTCTTAGTAGGAACAACAAATTATGGTGGTTCCAATCTAGGTGGTTTCATGTTCCTTTTTCTGAATCACTTTCAAAGGGATTATTATTGTGGTTATTGAATGTTTGAGAGAGAGAATGGAGGGATGTTTGTTTGTGTGTTTTTGATCATGCTTGCTTAATGGTTCACCTACTAATTGGAACTTATTTTAGCTTCAGATTAGGTAGTAATGAAGGGAGTCAATGGAGAGGAATTTTTCTTTTGCTTTCTTTTATTATGCACATAGCCTCTTCTTGAGTTGCAAGTGGAGTTGCACACATGTTGGTCCTTTTGAAGATGAGTCTATATCAATGTCTTGCCATAAGTGACTAGACCAATAAACCTTGGCTATTTGTTCAACACATTCATGTTAGAGAAAAAAGATATTGGAAGAACTATTTGTTGCAAAGTTTACTTTAGTGTAAATACATCATGTAACTAGTTTTCTTCTTTTCAATTGTTCTGATGTAGTTATAGTGGTGATGAACCATAAAATGATTTAACCAAATCTAATGATAAAGAAAGATGAAGGTTCCAATTGCCAACTTTTCTTGTGCAACTTTCATACAAAGGATGAACAAAAGTCATCAATTCACTCCTAGACAAAACATTTGTGGAAATAGACAAGCCATTCAAGTCACGTCTAAGGTTAGTGAATTCATACAACAATTAGTTCAGAACAAACTAAAATCAAAAGCATTGAAACAAAAACAATGGAAGACTAATCCAAGGCTTGGTGTAGTGAAATTACATGCCAATTTGTGGTGGAAGATGGAGTGTACAAGAAACTGATTTAGGTAGTCAACGGAAGGAGTTGGCTAACTATATAGCAAGGGGGTCTAGAGGAAAAATGACAATTTTGGTAAAAGACAGATTTGCTCCTTTATCGTGGTCCCAAGCTCAAAAACTACATCGTCTCGTTGAGGTTGAACAAGGTTACTAGACCCAAATTCTAGACACTTTATGCTTTGATGATGCTTCACCAATAGACTCACCCTTAAGCACTATTGTAAAGGAGGATTGGGTTGGAATCTTTGATGCTACAAATGACAATGGGCCATTTGCCTTGTTTAGGAATGTGAGAGCATCTCCAGAAGTGCTCAGTATGTGTGACCTTGCAAAAACGTTTCTCAAATCCAAGTTTTAGTTATTTACTTTTTTCCAACCCCACCAATAAAACTAAAACTAGGATTACAAATACGTGAGAGACTACTAATAGCAACCCACTTGGACCAATCGAACTATCTAGCCAATAGGAAGCAGGGAGCAATCGATAACTATGATTTGACTATATGTATTAAAACTCTTCCAGGGCTACTCCAGGGCTTTGTGCATTTTTCTAGGGTTACATTAGTTTTCTAGTGGATTCAATGGATATGATTGCTAAACTTCATTCAATATTTTCAGTGGAGGGCCATGTACTGAACACTCAAGGAAATGCTTTGAAGGCCAAATTTCACTACTTGACCTCCCATTGACCACTCCAAAACACAAAATTGTAGTGCAATTAGGCATTTTCACTCAAGATTCAAATATGTTCTGTACTCTTGAGGAGGAGAGGAGGCTCCCATGGTTTTCACAAAAGGTTAGGTTAGGCCTAGTTTCCTATGGTCCTCTTAAGAAGCTTTACTTTCTTTTTTATGGTAGATTAGATTTATTTGAATTTGACCTTAATCTTTGGACATGGCAAGATAAAAACGCCTTTAATTGACTATACAACAACCCAAGGTCAAAAATTCTTGAGAAATCAATGAAAGTTTCAAAAATCTTTGAATGTCAAGTGGCGTCATTGACCCTTCATGACTTCATATATGAATAGATCACTAGCTTGTGGCTTTTTCTGGACTCTTTTGCACCATGCAATTCCTATCAATCATTGAGCCAGAATGGATCCCACTTTGGTTATTAGTTGCCCATATTGCCCACCACCGATTCCTAAATCTATTTTACATAGATTTTAGAATTGTTTGTGGACTCACAAAGCATGGGATTAGGCAACGAGCATCCTCAATTGATTGGAGCCATGGTTGGGGAGGAATGGGCCCTTACATGCTCTCACTTGGCAACAATCAATACTAAGCATATTGCTTCTTAACAAGCCTCATAAGTTCAAATATAGTGTGGAACTTATTAAGAGGAATGAAAACGTGAATTATTTGTTTAGATTATGATGATAAGGTTTTTAAGTTTGAAGATTGAAGTTATGAATAAGTACAACAATTAACTTGGGATAATCTTCTTGACTGTGGCATAGTAGCTTAAAGGGAAACCCATTGAGGTATAGGAAATGCCCTTAAATATAAGGAAGACCTACTAGATAACTTTAATTCTAAGTGGGGTTCTTACTTGATTATTTGTGACAAGTGGTAGCTATACACTAGTTGACATTACATTAAACCTCTTAACAATACAATTTTTCACTAATTTCTTGCCACCTAGCCTTGGGAGGTTCCTTCCATTCCCTAGCTTGGTTGATTGTTAGGTTCCCTTTTGTAATGGATTTTTCTTTGTCTTTGTTATCCTCCCCCCCCAAAAGAAAAAGCTTACTTGCTAATCAAAAACTTGGAATAACACTTGTTGGGATTGACTAGATAAGAAAAAATGTAATAAGAATACATTCAGGAGCTCCATTAACAACTCAAATATATCAAAGCTAACTTAACTAATAATAAGACTCCTCTTCCAACCTTTAACAACCATCCTTTCAAAAATGTTAAGAAGCTAGAAGAATTGTTATGGCCAATGATTAATTATTTATAGCTTCTTTGAATGCACTGGTTGTGTGTAATGAATTCCTAACAAGTGATCTTGAAGCAAGTCCCTAGTTGCGAATTGTTTTGAACAAATAGGAGCAAACTAATTTGGTAACTTATTAGTGCATTGTTCTCATGGTAATCTTTGTTTACTTTTGTAAAAAACCCTTTGCCAAAGCTACGAGGAACAATTGCTAGGATAATCATTTAATGGCAATACATGTCTTTTCCCTTAGGAAAGCTCCAAACAACAAATATGATTGGGATTTGCATTTCTTCAATGTGGTTATCAACCATTCAACAAAACAACTTGGTAAGGACCAATTTGTGTATATAGGAGAGCCCATGATAGTTCCCAAAACATGAAATTGACTTGTTGAAACTCTTCTTGGTTGAAAAAATGATGGAGTACAATTTGCATGTGTCATATGATGTCAATCATAGTTTCACATTTGACTATTTGAACCTTTTTTTCTACTTAGTATTCAAAAGCCTTTGTCTATGTTGAAAAAACATTCAAGTTCAAGTTTTTTAATACAAGCAAGTAAATTCATATGCAAATCTTCTTCTAAACCCACATGACAAACATGAGTTTAACAATATACAGTTAAAGAGGATGTGCTGCCAAGACAAACGGCATTTGGGCGTGCATTCAAAGTAGAACATGTGCCCACTTGGATTAGGGTTACTTATACTCTATTAAAAATGTTTAAAAGCATTGGTTACACTATTTTAAGTAGTGTTCTTCAAATTTGAAAATTATTTGAAAATATTATATATTCATTAGATTCATTTCAAATGAGGAAGTTGAAGAGTGAATAAAGTTGAGGAAGTTGGACAAACTCAAACAGGACAATGGACAAACAAACCTAGGGAAATGAGACAATCGATGAATGCATGAAAATTGAGATAAATGGATGAATAAAGAGAACAATATATAAATCCAGGAATCCCCATTAGCATAATTCTTTACTTTTCCAACCCAAACAATTTACCCTCTTTTCCCAATTAATACCTTTTTCATCCACCTTCCCCCTTTCTGAAGGTCCTTGGATGAAATTTTCATAGATGCATCCATTGATAACTTCCTAAACTCTGCCAACTAGCTCCATGTTCATCCTTTATAATTTGACCTGGGTTATAAATTATAAAAGTTGGGTATTTGATGAAGTGGTATAAAATGCTCTGCATCACATTTGAATCCTCTGTTGCTTTCACTCCAAAGGTCACAATCTTAAGTTAGTGCATTGCATGCATGTCCATTTGAAAATCATTCAAATTTCATCCAAACAGACAGACACATTCAAAAAAAAAATCCAGCAAAAAAACTTGTGTGTAGGCCATGGTTGTCCTCTAAGAACATTGAACTTGTGTGCACTCTTTAATACCTACAATATGCTTTGGTGCATAGAATGGGCCAACAAAATGAACCAGCACCCACTAGCACACCATGAAGGATGGATGGTAAGAGGTCAAGAAACAAGTTTTCTGTTGGGTTCCAGTTCCTTATCTAACCATGGTTAGCTCTATTGCTTAGTTGGTTTTGTTAGTGGCAGATTGTTAATAGGTAGTGGGGTTGTTTATGAACTAGATATCCACTCAAGTTAAAGTTCATCCACAACTGAGTCACAATGGGCACATCCAGTGGACGGTGTGGTGGTGGGTGCTGTGGAAGGAGTATGAGGTCGGGTTTTCAACTGTAACAGCCCCCACTTCCCCACTTATAGTGGTCCAATGACTGACATAAACCAAGAGTGTGCATTGGCTACTTTTCAAAGGGGGGCCGTTGGCCGGTGCATGGCCACCCTAGATGAGTGAGTTTGGCCGGTGGCTTTTGGCCGGTGGCTGGTGGCCACCCTCATGCTTTGTCACTAGAAGGACAAGGGGGGGAGGGGGGAGAATGGTTGGTTTTGTTTTCCAACCAACCCATCCACATGGGCTTTCAGCTTTTCCAAGGGGGAAACAACAAATGTGCCGACCATAAACAAGGTGAGGGGAACCTTTTCTATTATACCCAAGGAAACTTGAGGAACTCTTAAGGAACCTTTTCAATTGTTGTAGAGAAAAAAGTGGAGGAAGCTTTAAGTAGTTATGCTTTAAGTAATTTTATTTAGCTATTTATTTATTTATTTATCTATTTATTTATGGAGTTTCTGACACCCACCCTTGTTGACACATGCTGTTTTTAAAAATATTTTCCTCTTGAACAATCATTTACCTTCAAGTCAATGCATTGAACTACCTATAATATCTTTTCAACTCCTTTTCATTGTGTTTTTTAGGAATCTCTTCATGTAGCCTAATAGAGTGTCCCCAGTGGTGCTCAGTATGTGACCTTGCACAATAAATTTCTCACATCTAAGTTTAGTTAATGACTTTTTTTGCAACCCCACACACAAACAGAAACCAGGACTGCAATTAGGTGGGGGGACTACTAATAGCAAACCACCTGGACCAATCATTATGATTGCCCAATCGAAAACAGGGACCAGCATTCAGATCATATTTATCACACTCTTCTCTAAGAGGTGCACACCTTTGCACCTTTGCTGCGCGTTTTACCAGCCTCAGCAAACTGAGCAAATATGCAGGAGAGAAACCATTTTCCAGAGCCAAACCGGCATATGGTAGCTCTTTTCCATCTGATTTTAGTGTGCATACTGAGCACTGGTGGGGATGCTGTAAGTCACCATCATCCATAGCAAGATGTAGAAAAAGTAAAGATCCTCAATAAGAAGATTTAGCCAAATCTGGTTATAAACCAGATATGAAGTACAAATCTTTCATTGACCTTTTGCATATTCATGGCTACACACTGCAAACATGACAATTTGAAGATTTTGATTGATTTGTTTATTTTCCTCAATTTTGAGGATTTGAAACCCTCCAAAATTTCTTCATTTTCAAAAAGTTTGATTTTATTTAGGTTTAGTTGTTTTAAACTTCAGATGCAATTGAAAATAAGGATTACAATTGACATTTTTGTATTTATCATTGGCCTTTGCATAGTTAACATATATTTGGTCATGCAAATTTTTTGGAAATAATTATTCTCAATATTTATTTGCTTGCCATATGTGCAAATGTTGTCACCCATCCAAAACACCATAATTAGTTAATTGTATGCCATGGATACTAGTTCATGTTTCTAGCCAGCCACACACCGCATGCTTTGGCGTCGATTAGGGTTTATCACATCCAGCATATAGTCTTTGATTTTCCCCCATCCCCACCCATAAACATGAAGAAGTGAACATGAAAAATGATAGACTATTTAAATATCACCATCTTGGAAAATCATTATGGTTGGCCAATAAAAAAATTAATCAATTTTCTTTTATTGGCCTTTCCTTTGTGAAAGGCACATATCCATGGGCTCAAATTGAGTTTCACACTACTTGATTGCCACTTATACTTTCATCCAAAAAATAGTGTTTATACCATTTTGATAGTGGTGGGTATTAGCTCCACATATACCCCTTATCCCAAATGCTTGTTGTAGTGCTTATTGCATCCAAGATCACTTTCTAATTGTTTGCCAACCTCAATTCATAAACACAATAACAAACAATAAAAGGTGAGATTTAAAAATAGTCATTTGGACCAATCATTTAATTTAGCCAATCAAGAGTAGTTATTATATTATGTAGTGCCATTTACAAGCGTTCAATCATATGCACATAGGCTAGTTGAAAGTCAATTTATTGACCCAAACTGAAATAAACTTCATTATCATAATACTTTTTAAGGTTCCACAATAATAAAATTACTTTTGAAAATATTAAATCTTAAGGAAATTATTTCTCTTAAATGATGAAATGTATTAAGGAAATTCTTACCCCTAATGTCAAAACCCTGGGAACAAGGTTAGTTTTTTTTATGGTGCCTAAATTCTCTAGGTCCACACAACTTGATTTTTTTCTCTTTTATAATGATTAGGGTTTGATGGTTGTAAATATAATGTTTTGCATGAGGTTGTTGGGAGCAAAGTTGAAAAAGAGAGTCTCTAAAGGGGAGTCACAAAAGAGAAGACGGCTATAGAAGGTAGAGCTTGGGAAGAGAGTTATGGAGATCAAAATAGAATAAGAGGAGTTGAAAATGTAGGTTTCTCAAGTGGAGATGGCAAAATCCATTGTTAAAACTTAGAGATGAAAAGAGTAGATAACCTTGGGTGTCAAATTGACAACATTGAATGAAGAACTAAAAGAGGAACAACAATACTATGATTCAACATCAAGGGACCATGAAATGAGTTCCCTCTCTACTTGAAGCTCCAAAAAGAAGGAAGGTGATGATTGAGATGATTTGCATGCAAAAACTCCTCCGGGGCAAATGGAATGAACAATAAACCCATCTGGGTCTGGTGTATAGGGAAGGGCCTGTTATTAGCCCCAGTTTATTGCCCTTCAATCAAACCAACCTAATAGATTCGTAGAAAATAAGTGTGTAGAGAAAATCCACTCTGATTTGAAGGTTGGGTCATTGGTAAAAGGCCGTGGGTTTCTCAACTCCAAATTAACATTGAAAAGGGTAAGACTTGAGGCTTCCGGTGTAAAATGCAGTTCATGGTTTGAAATTCATGGTCCCATGTGAAATTATGGAACTAGGTAGATTGTTATGCAAAGGGTACAAGTTGTCAAGCTCAATGCTTCCTCCTTTAAGTAAAATACTTTGGATACAGTGATGTGCATATCATTTTGCAGAATAGATGTAATGGATATTGATTGGTTAGCTCTTCGTTAAGAATGAAAGAATATGTGAAGTAAAAGTATCTCAACTCTTGAATTCTTCTTGTACATCTGACATGTTGATTGTCTATCTTGTTTTGTCTATACACTTGAATTGAGCACTTCTTATTTTGTCATTAGTTTTTCAATATTGATTATGGATCACATTTTGAATAAATTTATGCAAGATTCAAGCAATGAAAAGAGGAGTTGATGAAGTTGAAAATTGATAGGACATATTCCCCTTTGAAGATATGATTTGATTTTGTTCAATAAAGTATTGAAGTTTAATTTCCTTTTCTTAGAGAGGCTCCATCCATGTTGGGTATCTAGGCTTGTTTCAATATTTTGGATTTATTATAACATATTCATATATCCTAAGCTCCACCCATAAACTTGAAAGTGTGACTTTGAAAAGGATGAGATTGTTGATAACAAAACAAGTGGACCAATTAGACAATTTGACCAACCAATAGGAGTGAGAGATTGTGCCATGGGGACCAATCAAACAATCTAATCAATCCATAGCAAGATTTGAACTATGCAATGGCCTTTTTCAACCATCACATCGTGTGCAAGTATGATGTCTCAAAACCATTTTAAAAACCAAACCGACACAAGTTTTTATTATTGTACATCCAAAACATGCTCCCACAATGTGTGTGGGGCTACCCTTAGTTCAAAAATTGTTTTAAAATTGTTTTCTCAATTAGAAGACCATTAGAAGACCAGCTGAAACTCAACAACCCCGTGCAAAGACTGGTAGAAAAAATATTGCCCATCAAAAAAGGAATGGAGACTGTTTGTCAATTAATCTCATCATCCCAACTATTATGTTTTATTTGTCAATTTGAATTCTCAAAGAATGGTGAAACTTTGCTAAAAGAAACACGTTTGACACTTAAAAAACACAACCCTTTTTCCAGTAGTTTTTTTTTTCCTCAAAACAAATTCACTGACTGTAGTTGCAGAGTTTCAAGTACCATTCATTATGTGCAATCAAATCCATGGAATGGAAGAAAGCATGTAGGGTTTATTAAGCCTTTAAGACAAACTTATAAGATGTACTCTTCTTAGTAGCCTTTGATGAGGATCTAGATCAGCAAACTGGCTTTCTTCAACAGTATTTAGCTTGCACAGCTTAGAGAAATTTCTTTGTGTATTTGAAGACACCTTGTGTCCATGAATATCCCTCCTAGAATTTTGCACCTACTCCTTAAAGAATGGGAGGTACATTACCACTATGGGAATTTCCCCTAAACTTTTAGTATTTAGTTCAGTTTGCAGGTGGGTGGCAATTCTGACCAAGTCAGTCTTGAATTCTATATTACTAATCATGAGAGCTCTCAAACCAGGATATGGCACAGTCTCTCTCCTCTAAATTGGAACTCATTCTTTAATCTATGCAAATCCTATATTCTACTTTCGACCACGATGGTATTCTAGTTCACTCCACATTGCACAGCTATGCAATAGATTCTTGCAAATGGCAAAATAGCCTCCGGATGAATGGTTTTGAGGGGCCCTCTGGGACACCCTTGAAACAGAAACAGAGAGTCACTCTTGTAGTAGTACAATTAGTAGTAGTAGTGAATTATGACCCACAAAGAGCAATCACTGGAGCCAAGGGACTGAGAAGGAGAGGAGGGAACTGTAGTGTCCATGTGACAGACACGATTGAATATAGAGAGCACATTTCTTAAGAGATGGGGAGTTCCTGAAGTAACCGCCTGCTTGTGGCAGAGCAGAAGCATGCTTATTTCAGGAATAGGGACAATAGGTAATCAATCACCATGTATCATGAGAAATGATTCAACATGCATTCTGCTTTTCAAAATGTGGCTTCCTTTGCACAAGAGAAAGTCTGATGAATACAAGTCCCCTCCAGATACATTAGAAATTTTTATCTGCCCCTGCTTTACATGCATATGAGGAGTGTCCTGCAAGCTTTTCAAACATTGTAAAATTTAGTAAACATTTCCAATTAGGCTAGTGTGTGGAAGACAAAAATTGGAGGTGCATGTCAAATGGGTTGTTGGAATAGGTTATAATTGGATATTTTGAAACTTGTTGAAGAAGTTAAGTTCCAGCTGGATTCTACCAGATTCCTGTACATGCCCCACCTAGATCTCCTCAGACATTGGACCAATTATGGATCATCTCACCAACATACTCTCAACATACTAACTACAATTGTGCCCACCCAAAAGCCATTCCTGTATTTTCTACCAAAATAATAACTTGGCATTTTGGTGAAGCTTCTTTTGTTTTTCCAATTTGAGGTAGGTGGACTTGCAATCATCCACAAGAGGAATGAGCCAAATTTGGTGGTTAGAGGTCAGATAGTAAAGTAAGTCTTTTTTTTAGGATCCTGCTTTGTTTTGAAGAATATATTGTCTAAATATGGTGACTTCAGGCTTTTTTTTTCCTCCAAAATCTATGGCAACTTTGCTGCTTTTTCCCCTAAAAAAGTCCTTTGTACCCAGTCCTTTGTGTAAAATTTTGACACCCAAAAAAACACACTGCTTTTTTCAAGCATTTGTTATTCAAGGTTAGCTATCCCACATAAAATCTTCATCAATTGCAACTGATTTTTCAATCCACATGTGGAATTTATCATATTTCAGATGGATGACACGAAATGGGGTTTATCACCATTCTTGGATAAAGAACTCCCTAGGGAATCCATAAGTTTCAGGATGAGTTTACAATGTCATGTATCAGGATCACCTCATTCATGTAATGATATAGAATTCTTATAACAAGATATGTAACAGCAAACGAGTGCATAGAACAAAGAATTCTCCATAACAGAATCAAAGGGGAACACTACCCAAGATGTCTAATAAGCTGGCAACTCCAGACAGGCAGGCATGAGATGTCTAATGAGCATCTGTTAAGGCAAATGCTGGATGGCAACTTAAGATGCTGCTAAGGAGACAGCAACCGACATTGAGAGAGAGAGTTCAGAAAGCAATATCTTGTTTACAAGATTCCATCATTCTGCGATGGCCAGTTGTTCTGTGACTGATCATTCTGAAGTTTGAACGTTGGCAAAGATCGATCGAACAAGTATGTCCTGGCCTCCAAATTCTCCCAACCAACTAACTACAGCAATATTATGTGAACAATTATATTTTGTGTGAAGAATTTTTCATTGAACCCGACATTTTATGAGTCCAGTTTTGTGCACCAACCTCTAGAGGTTAAGGCATAGGACTAATATTGTACATGCTAGTTGGGTCACTATTTTCAATGTGAGTTTCATTGTGAAAGGCACCTAAAACTTTTGCAATCCAATGTAAAAGTTCCACTCTTTTTGGGTAGTGTACCTACATTAGGGGCGAGAGGACCTTTGATCTGTAGGGGTCCTCAAACTTCACAAAACATATCTCTTTCACACGAAACCACAATTGGTGCACTGGGATCTTGACATTAAAAATAGGGTCATGCAAATTGATATAGGCTCAATTCTCCAGACCTGGAATAGCTGATGTTTGAAGTGGACCATACCAATTGACTCTATTTATACCTCTAACCCTAAACCATGCCATAAACCCACTAGACACTTTTGTCATGGGGAAATGGTCTTCAAGTGTCTTTGGGTAGGTCAGAATCTATTTGAAGTAAGACCCTATTAGCATTTCTTTTTGTCTAATGAACTCCAAGTTGCAATGACCACCAAGTTTATTGGGATACATAGTCTGCAATTTATAGATGATTAATGCATAGCCCCAAAAAAATTGTTCCATAACATAAATAGAAGCACAAATGTGCTTCCCTTTGGCTCAACTTTATAGTTTATATATTACGGTTCAACTTTGGCCAAAGCATATACAATAAATAAAAGTTTGGTGCTATGTGGGAACATCTTGGGGAACCTTTTGGGAACTTGATGGAAACACATTGGGAACCAGAAAATATTCCAACAGTCCCCACCCTCGTCCCCAAAAGAAAAAAAAAAAAAACTGGGTCTATTGGGTGCATGTTGCAATTCCTCATTGGGTGAGCATAGTTTGTTTTCATCACCTATTTTGGCCTAAGCTAATGGGACATCATGAATTGTGTGGGGACATATGGAAAAGCTTCTCAATCACACAAACTCTGACCAAAGTTGTATTTTACAAAAATATAGGCCATTTATAAGCAACTTAAAAAAAAAACTCAATTTGACTAAGGTGCCAAGTTGACTAGAAAGATGGGGTCAAAGGAGGTGGCGAGAATTTGGACATGGACTTTTGATTTAAATTGAAAAAGAAAAAAAAAAAAAAAGTGGCATCCTAGACTCTCTCTTTTTTTCCCCCTTCTTACATGGGCATGTAACAGCATTGTACTGGCATATAGGGTGCAACCTGGCTATATACATAGTATTGAATTGAGTATTGTAGCCTAGGGTCAGTTTCCACCTTGACAAAAATGAATAATTTTTTTTTTCAAAAAATGAATTCCTTTTTTTTAAAATTATATATTTTTCCATCATCTGCTATAATATTGTGATATGAGTAGGTAAATTATTCGGAGCGTAGCCAATGATAATTGTGATGATTTTCAACATGTCAACTTCATATAATTTTTCACAAAATTTCATTTGAGTATTTTGAGGATTATTTAATGATAAAACTGACCTTAGGGTAAGGTATGGGTATTGAAGAACCTAAATACCCTAAAGAGGCCTTGGTGGGGGTGGGGGTGAGGGGGTGGCGGTGGGGGACGGTGAACCAGCACCCAAGTTAGTAAGTACATGGTACCAACATGGGTGGTGTTGGCTGCTGCTGGTTCAGCCTGGCCCAGTGACAAAGGGGACGGTGCGGCCGAGATGAGATGGACGAGATTGGCCTATCTCGTCTCGTCTCGTCTCGTCTCGTCTCGCACCGTCCCCTTTGCAAGGGGCCCTTTGAAGGGGATGATGTTTTTCTCTAGTATAAAGGGCCGAGCTTCCCCAAGCCTTGTTTTCCCATGTACATATATCCATCTGTGAATACTACCCACCCCTCCGTTAGTGAATACCACAAATCATCTGCTTGTCTTCAAGAAACCATCATCAATCAATCGCTCACCATCGTCATTTCGTCAATCAATCGCTCGCTCGCTCGCTCGCTCGTGAAAAACAAAAAACTTTCAGTGTTTTTTTTCTTTGTTTTGTTTCTTTGTCAATACGTGTTTTGGTCATTCGGAGTTGCGGGTGTGTTTTCTTTCTTTCCTCTCATCTAAGCATATATACGTCGATCTAGCTAAGTCCGTCTCTCGTGTTCATTCGTATTTGCAGCAGCTCTTCATGTGATCTTGTATTCAGTAGTAGTAATCCTTCCGGCCTTTTTACAGCTGAATCCATCGATCGATCTGTGATCTGCAAAATATTATGCGTACTCTTCTTGTTTGTGAAGCTTCGTTTGTGTTGTGGTCGGATTAAGCCCAAGCTGTTGATGTTTCGGCTTTGATCTCCTTGAGGTACTCCAGCAGGCGCTAGTAGTGATCTCTAGTATTGCAATCATCTCGTGAATAGCGCTTTCAATTGAACTGATCTCCAGATCTAGTGAACGATTTACACACTGTTGCTTGTGATCGAAGAAACTTATTATAGATCTACCACCCAACACTGGACGACGACTCGAGGAGCTGTCAGTCTAGCCTTGTTTTCGTCACAGATCAGTTGATCCAATTCTGCACATCGATCGAGCGCAGTATCTCTCTGCAACGTCAATCCCAAGCGCGCTTTCTCTTTGAAAACCTAGTGTCCTGTCTCAGCTGCTGCTGGTGAATATATCCTCGCGGGATCTTTGTGACAAGTTTCTTTGCACGTACTCAAAGAAGTCAGTTCAGCAGCCACCCATGATGTCCATGCAAGAGGTAAGTAAGTAATACCAGAGAGAAATTATTTCTCAGCTTCTTTCCAAATCGCGAAGCTTGCTGTGTACGAATACTAGCTGTGCAGCATCCATCGGATTGTTTGTTTGTTTGGTTTTCGGTGAACAGTTTGTTTTCGACTGCAATAGGTCTGATATTCATGAGGATTTGCGGATTGAGAAGCTGAATGGGCAAAATCTTCTAGATCCTAGTGATGGTGGGTTCTTGGTGGATTAACGATCTGCAATATAATGTGTTGCAGCTATTTTACGGCGACAGGGAGCGCACATGGATCATCCCGAGTTATCCGCAATATTATGATCAGGAATATGATCAAGCTGACTTCCCCCGCAGTGCGTATCAACAGCATCAGCAGCAGCATCAGAAATCAGTACCCCATCGCGTGTATTACCAGGATGATGAGGGAGATGAAGCAGCTTCTCGTTACCGAACACAGTACAACCAGCGATCACAAGCTGCCTTCCGGCTCCAGTCCCCCACTCGGCACAACTACCAGCAGGCGGATGATGTGCTACCTTACGCGCCGCCTGAGACTCGGTACAAGGCACCCATCGTTGAAACACGTTATGATGCTAGGCCGATGCAGTCGGTATGCCATCAATCCCTATTCGTCTTCCTTGTCCTGTACTAATGATTTCTTCACTGCTGCATACAACTGATCTGAACAAATCTGGCTGATTTAATCGTCTTAAGGATGATCATCACTTTGGATACATCACAAAATTGAGAAAACAAAAGACAATTCCTGCATCAAGGTTCGATCAATAAGCTAGTTGAGAAGAGACGAGTCCAAGTGCAAATTATTGTACAAACTTTCTAATTGTGTGATAATGTTTCCGGGGGCGGTGGCACAGCTGCAGGTTGTGGAGTTGATGGTACCCTTGTGTTGCACCAAGTGTGAGGAGAAGGTGAAGAAAGCCCTTCTAGAAATGGAAGGTGAGCCTCAGCTGCTACACTTGAAGATCAATCACCAAAAAATGAGAAATGTTTTATGAAAGATTTTTCTGAAACAGTTTTCTCCAATTTGTACACAACTTATCTACAAACATGAATGCTAAATGTTTTGTGGGATGATTGCGAATGATGCTACATCTGGAAACAAAAAACTGGGAAAAAGAAAAAGAAAATTACAATGCTCACATGTGACAATTGATAATGCTTTTTTTTTTTTTTTTCCTTTTGTGTTGGAATGTGGTTCAGGGGTGGAAAGGGTGTAGACAGTAAAGGAAAATAAAATAGTGCATGACGCTGGAAAGTTCGTGAATC